>Ga0080013_1001438_pt1 | contig 31723 bp, 34 predicted proteins | sample ETNvirenome_6_85_FD_69236 | JGI IMG/M metagenome (GOLD analysis project Ga0080013, IMG submission 69236) | Marine viral communities from the Pacific Ocean - ETNP_6_85 (SPADES assembly) (version 2) | ecosystem: Environmental > Aquatic > Marine > Oceanic | place: Pacific Ocean | collected 2013-06-19 | reverse complement strand
CTTCGAAGTAGTATTCAGTGTTGTGCCTGTTATGCATCATTGTACACCATTGTTCTGCTTCTGCTTGAAAGCCTTCGATTGCTTTGAGTTGTCTGACCAGGTGGAAGTAGCCACCGTGGAATGGAGCTTGTGTTTCTTTCCAATCCTCTAAATAATCTGTGATGTAGACATGTTCTCCTTCTTCGTCTTCGCCTGTTATGAATGAGATCTGACAAATCCAGTTCAACCATTCTTCGTCTATTGTAAGTGTATAGTACTTGTTGTTTGGATCAGTGGAGTTGTATCGATTGACTAGTTGTTGGATCAATGCGACTCCATCAAAATCTTCAGGTGCCACATCGGCTGTCCAGTTAGGGGTGTAAATAGAGTAGTAGTTATTTGTCATAATGCCTCCTTGTTTAGCTGACATTATTATTATACCACTCTTAGATAGCGGTTGCACTATTTGTACAAGAAGAAACTCTAACGTCATCCCCTTATGTTTTTAGGTAGAATCTGTTAGAGTTTATTTAGATTGCAACGTCGTGTATGTATGACCTATTCTTGTGTTCCCTCGAATGGGTCGAATCCTGATGATTGTGATGTTGAGTAGATAGCCCAATCTGCGACGTCTTCCCATGTCTTTCCTTGATTGCGTTGATCTTCAACAAAATCTCTTAATCTTCTGATTCCTCTACTCTTTTTAGTGCCTGAGTATTTCATTAGCATTGTGTCAAGCCAGTAGAATAGTTTCTCGTATGAGTCGATTTCTGTTTTTTGTGCCATTTTTATCTCCTATGTTAGATAATGGTGTTGTCTAGATACTGCTCTGTAGTGGCAGTGATAATAAGTATCCGGCTTCTTTGCATTTCCACGGCATTTTTATGTTGGCAGTTTTCACTCTCTTTGAGTAGCGGGCTGTATGCTTTCGATCTAACGCCCATTGCCTTATTGTCTGCCCATTGAAGAGATGCACCTGAGATGATGCTTTATCTACATGTGCCATAACTTTGAAGGGAGCTGATAGCCAATGTGAAGATACATAGTCGTTGTATCTGTATTGGTATTCTAGTATTTCTAGACATGCTGTATCGTACTTCCCCCATGATCCTTGTCCTTCGTGTACTTTCACTTCAACTGTGAGAGGATTTCCTTGTGGATTTATTAGGTAGCAGTCGTAATCCATTGATGTTTTATCTTGAATGTATTTGTATTTAGATTGTTCTTCTATTATTTTACCCACCGCGATTTCGTAAGGTCGTGCAGCCGTGGATAGACGAGCAAATAAGTCAGGCATTTATGTCTCCAGGTCAACGGATTAGCGTCCGTGTCTGGAATAACTATGCCCTTACTTACGTTTTCTTGTAAAAAAGATGTAAAATGTCTGTAATAAGATGAAAAAAGATGAGCCCATGTACCGCTAAATACATGAGCTCGAAAGTTTTATCAAAGAGTTTTGACCTGGTTGAATGAGCGCCTGACTTCCCATTCATTGATAACTATACAATCTGTAGAATGATAGATAAAACTTTATTTAGATCATGTGTATCATTCATCATCTAAGATTTCTAAATCTCTCAAGTATTGTCTAAGTACTGGGATAATAGAGTATTTCAACTCTGCTTTTCTGTAGCATCTTCTCATCATACTCATCTCTCTTTCTAGTTGAATGATTAAGTTTCTGATAGCTACTTGATTATTGTATTCTATGTTATTATTTTCTTCTGTTAGTTGAAGAACTTTATTTACTTTATGACTGTTCATCTGTTTCTGTTCTGCCTCTTAGATGTTATGCTTATACGGCCGATACGGCCAATAAAGCGATGTTATTTCTTATGTTATTAAGTTATTTATTATGAATGATACTTAATAATAATAATCTATAGATTTTAGATTTACAATAATAATAGAATAATAATCTAATAATAACTGATAATAATAATCTTTAATAATACTATAGATAATAAACCGATACGATCCGGCTGGTGCCGATCTACTGGTTAATCTAATCTCTCTCTCTTCCTCTCTTCTCTCTTCCCTTCAGTAAATAACTATCTCTTAAAAGTTGATTTTACAAGATCATTTACATTTATTTACATTTCTTTTACATTTCTAAAATAATCTAAAAAAATGCTGTCTATTTCTTGTAAACAGCATACTTAATACAGTATTATAATCTTATTGATGATACAAAACAACTGAATGATACAAATAAATGGAGAATAAATGAACAAAGAAAAGATAAGAATACATTATGAAGATGAATCCTTCAAAGAAGTATACATCCTCAGAAAAGAAATAGGTGCTCATCCTGATAATGTCAAGTATTTAAGAGATCAATACGAAGATGTTAATGAGTTTGATGAGTTCTATGATGAAGATGATTTTGAAACAACTTACCTATCAGATGGTACTTGGTTTCAAACAGATCTACTAACTTACATTCACTATACAGAAAATAGAGAGGAAGTGGATTTTGAGTTGATAGACATAGAACTTACTGCTTAAACGAGGATGCATTGTATTCATCAGCCCTTTATGTTTTAATAGGATAACGAATACAATGCATTCTGGATTAACGTCGTCTCAGGAAAGTTATTATCTATCCTTATTCCGAAGTTCTGATTTTATGTCTTTCATTTGCTCTTCTAAAAAGTAGAGCCTTTGATCGATCTTAGTAATAGCTTCTTTGAATAGAGCTCTATCTTTATCAGCATCATCAAGTATCCTATCAATGGATTGATTTTGGAACATGATAAACTGACGATTCATGTATAAAGCTACTATTACTGCAGAAGCAGGGCCACTTAGAAAGGGCATTATCTCCATAAAGATTGTTTCCATCATAAACTCCTAGAAAGAGGTGAGAGGGGCCAGGACAATGGCAGAACAGAATAAAAATCCTGACCCCAAACACCAAATCGTTAAGCTAGGTATCTAACTTCAATGTGAGCTGAAGCATCTATGTTAGCACCAAAAGTTATAGTTGTAGTTCCTCCACTTGAAGATACAGTGTATTCTTGCTGACCCGTAGGAGAAGAAGCCACTTTACTTTGAAGTAATCCGTTGACGAAAGCCAATACAAAGTTATCAAACTCTGGAGCAACCTGATTAGTTAACGCGAATGCTAAGGTAGAACCATTAGGATTAAAGTTATCTGCTCTAGATTGGAATCCAAGTTTAGCAACACTAACAGCACCGTTTGCAATACGAGCACTATCAACTGCATTATCAGCAAGTTGTGCCGTTCCAACAGCGTCATCAGCTATAGCTGCACTTGTGATTGCATCATCAGCGATTTGAGCGGCTGCAACACCATCATCAGCAATCTTCAAACCACCAGCACCAACTGCAAGAGATGATCCATCAAGGTCGATTGCAATAACACCAGCAGCAGAACCGTTGAAGGTAAAATCAGCGATACCATTACCATCAGTTAAAGAATCAAGATTTGTTCCTAATGCTTTACCCGAAATGGTAGATGCTGCTAACTTAGAAACCGCAATGGCTGCTGAAGCGTTGATGTCTGCATTAACAAGGTCAAGAGCAGCTAACTTTGATTTTGCGATTGCTGCACTGTTGGAAATCTGAGCGTTTGCGATTCCACCATCTGCTACCTTAACACCATCAGCACTTAGATTAAGTGTTGAACCATTAAGATCTAAAGCAAGAGTTGCTGCACCCGATCCATTGTATGTGAAGTCAGCGATACCGTTTCCATCAGTTAAAGAATCAAGGTTAACACCCAACGCTTTTCCTGAGATCGTGCTGTTAGCCAACTTAGCGTTAGCGATAGAACCAGCAAGTTTAGCAGATGAAATAGCACTATCAGCAATGTAGATACCATCGCCATCGAGTGTGATCGTTCCACCTGATTCTGATTTTGCTTTAAGAACAAGTTTATTTGAAGCAAACTGTAATCCCGGATTGGTTCCTAGATCTACGGCAATGGTATCAGGTGATGTTCCGACATTGATAGCAATACCGTCTCCCCCTTGGAATCCATCGATAATAGATCCGGACACGATTCCGTGAACGAATGCTGTAGTAGCGGGAAATGTTGTTTTATCCGCTTCTGGTTTTGTGAGGAACTGCAATCCTGTAGCAGCTCTATAGTCGAAAGAGCCAGATAGGTTAATGTTGCTAGCTTCTACACTGGCGACCTGAATCTGACTCCCTCTAATCTGAACGTTTGGCATAATGTCTCCTGTTTTTGTATGCTTAACTAATAAATAACTCAACTCAACTATAAAGTCGAAAATAAGTATGAGGTTTTTTGATTAACTTTCCTGGATTGGCTCACCTTTTATTGAGTAGATAACTTGAACATTATCCCCAGCAAGAGGTGTAAAGGAAAGTGTGAATGATTGAACTGCGAAACTGTCAACATCACTATTGACTAGCAATCCATTATAATAGACAAAAATCCTTGCGGAATCTGCCTCTTGTGCTAAGTTAAATACTGTTCTTGAACCATTAATCTGACTGGAAACATCTTCGTATACTAAATCAGATCCGATCCGATCTGTTGTGATCACGTAAGGCGAAGGATAGTTTATTCTGCTCATCTTTTCTCCCTACTCGATCCACGTTATTTCATACTCCGATACTGTAAATGTTCCTGTGTCTGTCTTTATCCAGAGATAAAGTGTATCAGTGTCATTTGCAACATAAGCATCGATAAGTAAAGTTGTTGAATGTTCCCCACTTCCATCTACATCTAACTGGTCGGCTGTTAAGCTAACAGTGGTTGGAGCAATGATAAGTTCTTTACCCGTCGCGTCCCATGTCCCTTTGATTGTTATGGTTCCGGCACCTCCCGCCGCTTGGCCTCTTATTCTAATCAGTTGTAGTGAACCTTGAAATGGATCACCCGGTTTCGCGGGTGGTTTGTATCCGGCTCTACTATCCGCTGATAATAGATTTAGAAATGTTGTTGTTCCTGTTGAGAATGATGTGCCATACGCGACACTCAATCCTGTTTCTATCGTTCGATGAACGAACGAACCTACCTTTGGCATGCTTCCCTCCTACTTTCGGCTTCATGAGGCTATTTGTTATTGTTGTACGACTGTTAATCTAATGGTATCAGCTAAGAGTGCACCTGATCCTCCACATTTAACGGTGAAATAAAGATCTACATCTTCGCTTACTACGAAATGATGACCAATGTCGAATGATGCAATACATTTTGATGTGTTATACTTCCCATCAGAGTATAATCCTGTATGATGACAGATTACGTTTGAGAAACTTGCATCTGTTGCTATCAATAGTTCTGCATTTTTCTTTTCTGCAGTTGCGGGTGTAGTTCCTGTTCCTGTAAAGATTACTTCTTCAATCTTGATACTAACATTCTGACCTGTACTGTATGCTAAATCTAACGATGGTATCGCGATCTTTGCATACTCAGTTATTGCCCATGCATTTGTGAAGTTTCCATCGTTGTTAACCCCGTCTGCCCACGTTGCTGTTGTTGTTGTTCTTGCTTTATTTTGTATTGCCATTTCATCCTCCTATCGGCTATTGGCTTCATTTATTGCTTACTTTTTTTCCTATTACGACGTTATGTAATGAGGCTGTGTCGATTGCTGTTCTTAAGTTAGCACAATCTATAACTTGACCATCAGGCAGTTGAACTGCATAATGGCCAAAAAATCTAGGGCTATGAACCACTATTGCTCTACTCACCTTCGACCTCTTCAGGAGTATCATCTGGTGAGACGACGTTTGGTTCTATGCTACACGTAGCCCATTGGCTACCTATTACTATGGCTCCGCCTACGAAGGCCACTGTAATCTTATTTCGTTTAATCCATTCTATCATTTCTTCTTCTTCCTTTTGATTGGTTTCTTCTTTCTTTTGATTGGCTTCTTAGCCGGCTTCTTCTTCTTCGGTGCTTTCAAACCCTTACCTGGGTTTTTATACGATCTGTCTTTTGATGGCATTATTTCCTCCTACGGTTTAACCATTATTTTTGATCACCTGGATCTGTATCTCTTGGTTCCCCAAAAGTTTTCTGTAAATCTTTCAATCTGTATTGTTGTGCTCTCATTTGTCTATCATACATTTCCCATTCCTTTGGAACTCGCATTGGTGATTGACGACCAAACAAATACAAAGCAGGAGATCCATTCTCTAAGTATGTGAAGTCAGATCCCTCTGGTAAAATGCCACTCATTATCATTGCTGCTGTAGCATCATTAGCTAGACGTCCTGCACCACCAATAGCCAATGCTAAACTGTCTAGATAAAACTTATTGTATCCTTCTTTTGTTTGGAATCTGTACTGGAAACCGTGAAATGTTGGAGATCCTGGAACCATCTTGCTGGGTGGTCGAACTTCCATGTCATAACGATCTACATAAAATGTTGTATCTGGTATGGCATCACCGAAGATTTCCGGTATGTTTCCTGCTAGTTGTTGTGCCATCAAGATTCTATAAACTGTTTTTGGTGGAACACCTTTCTTCCAATCCGGATCAAGATCTTTGATTACATCAAGAGCGGGCATGTAAAGATAATCTAAAATACCATCAATCCCACGTCCTATTGAGGCCTCTGGATCACCTTGTGCTGCTTGTGTAAGATAGGTAAGAGTATTTGCACCTAACATCAGATTGGACATCCACGGATCTCGATAATAAAGATTTACTGAATCATAAGGCTCATCACCTTCACCACCTTGACTCGTAATAAACATAGATTGTAGTGCTTGATCACCTGTAAAGTAATAAGATCCTGTCGCTTTGGTCATTGCCACTTTTGCACGAGCCAACTTAGCTAGATTACCCATAGCTTTTGGATTACCCAATGCTTTTGCTGTCTCTACTGCAGATCTGTATGCGAATGAGAAGAATAATGTACCTCTAAACCATGAAGCTTTTGACCATGCGGGTAGTTTACCATAATCAAAGAATGCATTTTTTGCTAACATTGTGGCTTCATCTAGAGTTTTACCATCCATCAATGCACCCAAAAACATTTGTTCTCTAAATGCATAATCAGTATTCATTGCTACTCTCATTCCCGGAGATGTTGAGCTCGTCTTCATTCCAGGATTTTTTGCAATGTATCGAAACTGATCATACACACCATCTACTGCTGCTGAAGCATAGGGTATGTTTCCAGTTCTTGTTCGTCTTGTTGCACGTTTTGCTTCTTCTAACATGTCTTCCAAGAATACATCACCTAAGTTTATTGACTGACTTGTTGATCCCATGTTCTTGGTTTGTAGTGCATCACTAACTTGAGCATAAGTGTATCGAGTTCCCGGTACCAGTGTGTCTTTTGTAGCTGGATTCCTAGCCAATGTTTTAACTCTATCTACTGGCAACAGGCTTAAACTATCGATAGCACCTGGTGATAGTAATCCTTTGAACATTAATCTATTCGAACCTGGTGCTGTAATAGATGAGATAACCATCTGTGTAGCAGCATTTTCTGCAATGTATCTAGTTGTTGGAACGTATTTCCCTCCTAACATACCTGAAACAAACGATCGTCTTGCATCACCAGCAGAAAAGCCTAAGGTTCTCATTGTCCAGTTTAATAAACCCGGATCTTTGGTTGCTAGTTCTTCAAGATTACTACTCACAACACGAAATGTTTCTGGATTTTTGTAAAGAGTTTGTAGTTCTGCTAACTGTTTTTCTAGCCCTATACCTGAAACAGCTACGACTTTTTCATCTAGTATCGTATCCACATTGTAAAGCATTTGTTGTCTGACTTGTGCTGGTGTAAGATTAAGTTCTAATCCTCTTGCTCTTAACTGATTTGCTACATCAAAAACGTCTAGATAAATGCCTTCAATCTCCCTTAAGTTTCCCGAAATGGTTCCGCTGATGGTACTGCTTGACGCTCCCTCTAAGATCCCGGCAGCATGCATTCGGCGCATCATGTCTGGTAGTAAAACCTCGCTGCCGCCGGGCATTCTACCTTCATTTACGCGCATTGCTTCATCAAAGATAAATGCCTGTCCCGCCGGTGTTCTGTATTTTACTGGAACTGAGAGTGGGCCCAACTCTGCTTGAGCAATGGCACCTACTCTTTGTCTTGCTGCATTATTACCTGAGATGGCAACCATTACTTTAGCAACGTCAGGTGCTGTACTTCCTAATACCGGTCGACTAACCATTCCTTGTTTTAATCGAGGTATTTCTTCAGTTATTTGAATGATTATTTCTTCCATTCTAGCGACACTAGCTACTGGATTGGTACCTATCTTTGCTAGAATAAAGGCTTCGTCTGCTTTTGTTAATGTCGGTAAAGTGTTTCTTGCAATCTGAAGAACTTGAGATTCTGATAAAGGATTATTCTTTCCTACTAGAAATGCTTGTCTTGCTGCATCATCACTCATTTGAATAATGTCTGTAGGATCTTTGGTTGCTGACCTATTGAACATAGAATAGATTGCTTCATCTGGTCGTGTTGTGTATCTACCGTATCTGGCCATTGCTTCAGGTAGTGCTCTTTCTAATCTAACAACAGAATCTCTTGCTTGTTCAACAGCTCTATTTACCGATGCCATTTCTGTTCGAGAAGCTTTTGGTGCCACAATCTTTATCTTCTGGCCTGTTTCTTTCATAAACCTGGCTGCATCACCTGGAGTTATTGCATCTACATAACGAAGAGCTGCAACACTTGCATTCTTTGTACTGCCAAGAATACTCTGACTTCTTGTGTATTTTTCTGTTGTTTCACTACCAAGGATTCGAACACCTGTTTCTGATCTTAACTCTTCAGGTTTCATTGCCCTCTTTGTTGATGGTAATGATTGTTCGAAAAGTTGTGCTCTATTTCCTTGTGATCCAAGCTCCCTTCTTAGTTGATCTTCAATCCCTCTGTTGGTTATGTAAATCTGTTCGGCAGGTGTAAGAACATCACCCATCGTATCACCACCACGGCCGGCTTCGACAGCATCATCTACTTTCTGCATGATTCTTCTTAGTTCCGGATCACGTCTTACAGTTTTTTGAGATAGATACATCTCTAACTCTCCAATACTACCTAGATCTGCCTTGTTTAAGTCATCAACATAGTTATCAATGTAGCCAAGACGTGAAGCTAGTACATCTTTGTGTATTGCCATACGATCTGTAAGTGCAACAAAATCTTCAATGTTGTATTTAGCCAATCTTTCTGCTGCTCTTTCAGTTAACTGTCCTCTTGAAGCACCTGTTCCTGTTTGTGAATAGCCTTCTTGAGTTAACTTTGTTCCGCCTTCTTTTCTTATTTCACGTGCTATGTCGCCATAGATTGTGTCTTGTCGACCAATGTCATCAATCAGTTGATCAAACTCTGCAGTTTTTGCAAAACCGTTCGTTTCATCGACATCTTCAATCAACTGCTTGAATAAACTCTTTTGCAGCGGATCACTATCCATTCCGGATGCTATGCGGCTAGCTTCGTCATGCTTACCTCTGCTCATTGCACGTGCGTAAGCTCGACCTGCCTCCAACACTTCCACCTGTCTAACTGCTTCACCTGCTATCTTTTCATTTACTTTGAATGTCGACTGGAAATACCCTACAGATTCATTAGGACGCACTTGTTCCAAATACCTATAAACATTAGGCTGACTTGATTCGGATACAGCGTCCAGCAACCTCGTGCTATCTGCAGCCAAATCTAAACCTCTTGCTATCTTATTCAATCCTAATGCGGTTGTTGCTAGCTTTTGTGTACCTTTCGCGATGGCTCCAATGGGTATAATCATTTCCATCACAGTTCCACCAATCATCAATCCATCAGATCCAGATTCTGTTGCTGAGTAGTTGGCTATAGCATTTCCTAAACCATAACCTTTGGCTGTTTCGACTGCAACTTCTCTTAGATAAGCATCCATTGTAGGAATAATACCACTTGTTTCTTCTGTAAAGTCGTATGTTTTAACGTCATAGAAGCTCTCACCTGTATGCTGTCCAGAAGTTCCACCAAATAGAACGTTTTCTGCTACTTCTTCAACAGGATTAAGAACTAATCTGAATGGTAAGTTAAGATCTCTAATGAGTGCCATACCAACAGATTCTACTAACTCACCCGTAAATGGATCTTCTTCTGTTGCTAGATCTGCTAGTAAACCAAGCCCACCTTCTTTGGATGCCTCGTATGCAGTTTCTAGAACCTGATAAGGTGAATAGCCGGTTCTGTCTAGTTCTGACCATCGACCGTATTCTTCTTCCATTTCATCAAAGATCAACTGGTAATCTGGATTTTCTACAGGATCTGGTATCAGATGTATTTGTCCTGCAACAATACGCGTCGCTGCTTTCTTAGATTCTGCTTGTGCTTCTTCTTCTTCTGCTCCTGCACGTTTTAGTTCGCGATAGATTCTATCCATTTCAGAGTAGTAGTGTTCTTTGAATCTTTGTCTAATCTCTGTTTCACGCATACTTTGCATTAGAATAGTTCCAGATTTACCGCCTAATCTTTGATTTCTATCGTATTGTTCTGGATTCTTTCTCTGTATGTCTCTATCAATGTCTTCAATAAAGTTGTCTGACATTTGTTGCTTAACATTTTTTTGTGCATCCATCTGAGATTTAGTTTGAATGGTTTGTGGCCACAATGATTCATAGATTGCACCTAAACCACCCATACTTGTCTCACCTTCTACAAACGGATTAAGATCCATTGTAAAATCTTGGGTTGCTGCCTTTTCTGGTTCTATGGCTATCCTACTACCTTGTTTAACTGGTGATGGGAGTGATTCGTATGGTGATCCTGCTTGTCTAGCTCTATCAACACCAAACTGACCTTCAATCTTTTCTTGAGCGAAATCTTCGGCTGTTTCGTATTTAGCAGCTTCTGCTTTTGCAAGATTTCTAAGATCGTATTCAATGATTGCAATCTCATGTTCAAATAGTTTACCTATCTCTAACTCTCTACCCGGATTGTTTTGATTATACTGTATTTTAAGTTGTTCAAAAATCTGATCTTCTAAGTTCTGTCTAGATGGAAAACCCATTTGGATTTGTTGAGTAGCAATACTAGAAGCAACATCTTCCGCTTGTGTTTGTATTTCATCTGAGGTAGGGATTGATTCTCTCCTTAACTCGATCACTTCTTCCATAGGTATTTGTTGCAAACCTGGTTGCATTCCAGGAAGAACCCTTTCTGTCCCTTCTAGAGGTATACCTGCACTAAAATCTTCATAGCGTTGTTGTTCTTCATCTGTTAGCGTGATTGTACTAAAATCTGGCGTCTTATTACCTTGTAGTTTCTGTCTTTCAATCTCTTCTTGCTGCTTCAATGCTCGTGATGCTTGCTCTTGTTGAACATACAGATTAACTTTCTGTGTAAAGAACTCGTCAGCTGCTTCTTGACCTTGTGTTTCTAAAATCAACTGATAAGAAGTTAGATCCCCCGGTAGGAGCATCTCATTTGGATTACCCGGTGTCGCCATTTATTCCTCCGCTGGTGGTGGATTTGCTGATTGAAGATCACCGAAGTGTCCTGCTGCTGATCCTTTCTTGATCTTTCCTGAAACCACATTTCCTGACGCATCTAAAGTAAACGTTCCATAACGAGGTGAAACAACACTGTATCCACCATTTTCAAATGGTTCGACTGTAGCTCCAGTATCATACCAAGGAGGCGCCTTGAGTGGCACTATTTCAGGTACGACTACTGTTTCCTCAACTACTTCAGTTGCTTCTGGTTCTGCAGGTATTTCCTCTGGAGCTTGTTCAGGAACATTATCTGGTTCACCTTCTGTTGCTTCTGGAGGTATTTCTTCAACTGCTATTTTCTTAGCAAACAGATTAGTAAACGCATCAAATCCTTGTTGAATAAGATTTCTTTCATCTTGTTCTTTATTTGCCTGCTTTTCTACCTTCTTTGCTGCAGCTTCTGCAATCTTTTCATTTCTTGCTATAGTGTCTTCGATTTCGGTACCTGATTCTATTTCAGTGGCTCTAAAGATGTAGCCTAAAACTTCTTGTTGTTTTTCTGGGCTATTTGGAAACGCCTCTTCTACTTTTGTATGAATCAAATAGCTGGGTTTCTTACCTTCTCTTCGCTCTTTTTGTGCTGCATAGAACAGATCGTAAGCAACTTCTTTTGTCGCATTACCTTCAATCTTCTTTCTTGGTTGAAACATAAACTTAGCTTTAGATGCTGGAGTATTCTCATAACCTAATGCGATCATCTGTTGTGGTTTATCTAACGTCAACAAGTAGTTTTCAAATGCTGCCTTTTGTTGTGTCGCACGTGGTGCAAACTGAGATCGATAGATTTGTTTTGCTTGTTGCATTTGTGCTTCAGGTGAAGCTTGTGCTTTTTGTAGAGCCACATTTTGTTGACCAGCCAAAGCTGTTCTTTGTGTCATTAACTGATCGAGTGCAGATGCTTTCCCACTAGGTGATGCATCGCCTGAATCACGTGCCTCTACTTCTGCAATAAGTGCATCCAATGTTTTTTCATCTGTAGTTGCAACACCTAAATCATCCAATCTTTGTTCTAGCATTTTTTGTTTTTGAATGTCGACTGTATCTATGTCAGATTCTTTAACATTCATTGTTTTTGCTATTGTTGCTCTGATTACAGAATCATTTGCATCAAACTTTATTTGTTGACCATTTCTATAAGCATCAGCTTTCATCGCTGAGTATGTAGCAGCAGCAACTGCTTTGGCTTGATCTGTTCCTCTACTATAACCACCAACAGAACCAGCTGATCTTCTTGCCTTAGATTCTACTGATCCAGCTGTTGCCAATGATTTAGCAAAAGTATCAGCTGCATTATTGATCGTAGGTAGCGATGTACTTACATCAAACATGTCTTCGACTTGATCATAAACTTGTATTTGTCTTTTATTCGAGTCAGAAATAACTGATTGTTTTAGTTGATAAGCCTTGATAAGATCATTAAACTCTGAAGAAGAACCTGCACCTTTGATTGATGCGATCTGTCTGTCTAAGTTTCTAATCTGGTCGTTTAACATTTGAGCTATCATAAACTCAGATTGTTTTTGTTGCTGCACCATTTGTAGTGCCATCTGATAACGCTTCATGTGCGTTGTCAAGTACGCGTTTGTATAGAACTCTGCTTGAGGTGCCATTATTTATCCTCCCCTGTACCTTGCTGTGCAGGTGGTTGTTGAACTTGAACTGGCATTCCCGTTTGTGGATTGTATCCATAAGGTTGCCCGGGAATCATCATCATTCCTTGATTCGTATTAAAAGGTTGAGCCATTTGTGGATTATACTGTGGGTATGAGTATCCGTATGCTGCTCCAAGTGCCTGTAGTTGAACTGCACTGTATTGACCAGCATCTGCACCCATCATCTCTTCAGCTGCTACAATCTGACCGGTCATTGATCCAACATCTTGAACACCACCACCAAATGCACTCCATAGTGCTTGTTCTTGTGCTCTAGCACGTTGTTCTTCCATGATCTGAAGTTCCATAAGTTGTTCTTCTTGAGCAGCAGCTTGTTGCATGTTAAGCATTTCAATCTGTCGACCAGCTTCACCTTGTGCTCTTTGAACTTGTTCTTCTTGTGATCGTAATCTTCTTAACTGCTCACCAGAATCTGAAGCCATTCCTGATAGTGCTTGTGATTGCGCCATCTGTTCTGCTGCTAATGCTCTTTGCGGATCCATAAAAGCTGACGTGTAAGCAGCTCTTTCTTGTCCCGTTAATCCTAATGCATCTGCTTCCTGCAGCCTTTCAAGTTCTTTGATCTTGTCATCTATTACTTCACTTGGTCGGAGAGCACGGTAGTCGCCTACCCCTTTGACTATCCCTCCTAAGAGTTTTGCACCACCTGTAGCGAGTGCGATTGCTGTTAACGGTTCCATTATGGCCTCCTATTTATTGCTCTTTATTTTTCCTAAACTGTTGTTGGTCGATAGTACGAATAAACATTGATCTGATAAAAGAAAAGTGCTACTGCACGATCTGAAGTTGCGACCTGTATTCTATACTTATGTTCACCGGCAGTATGATAGCCTGAAAACATTGCTGTAAAGGGTCGTCTTCTTTCTAATCCTTGTATTCCACCACTATTTGCTGCACCTGTTGAAACACCAAACTCTGATTCTGTCATAAATGCAGATGTTGAAACTGCTTTACTTGCTGCCTCACCTTCTTTCCTGATTGAGATGGTTGTAGATCTTCCACTTAATCCTACTTCTGCTAGATCCAAACTGTTCAACGGACGTGGATAAGCTGTGATGTGTATGTATAAATCGGCATCTTCTTCTAAATAAAAATCTATACCTGTTCCAGTAGCTACATAGTCGCCAATAACATTTGCACCAAATCCACCTGCATTGTTTGATCCAAGTGTGCCTTGATTTATTCCAGTTGCAAACTCGTAGCGGTTATTGATAGGAAAGTATTCTCCTTTCATAACATGTTTCAAACCAAACTCATTACCTGTTTGTGGATTTATGTCTACTGAAGAGACGCCACCATTGACATAGGATTGTAATACATCAATGTTTTGCTCTACTGTTGATCCGTTTATCTTTGCTGCTGCTGAAAATGTATTCGGTGCTGTATAACTCATTATGACCTCGCTGATTGTGGATTGATGATTTCTATTTCTATTGCTGCTCTTTCCAAAACTACTGAAACATCAACACCATTTCTAGACGGCGTACCTGCTGGATCTGTGATCTGGGATTCAAGAAACTGTCCAGTTGAGTTTACCCTATACGGCCCACTTATAAACATCTGTACGCCATACAGCGTCTTCCCACCACCACTTGCGACGTTAACATTAAAACTATGTTGACCGCAAATCTGCATTGATGGGCCGGCTGTTGCAAACTCTTGAGCAGAGAAGTCGTATGTTGAATAAGCAGCAAATCGACCACCACCTGATGCAGTTTCTGTAGCTGTAATCAAATGCATTGGAACAACAGAACAATGATCAAACCTTCTATTATCATACGAATACTGCACATCTGAGTTTCCATTGGTTAGATCTGATGGATCGAAGTAATCGATAGATCCGTTAATACCTGATTGATAAAAGCCTGCATCATCTGCTGATTTGAAGTCAGTATCATTCAAACCGCTCGATACAGTGTTGAACTTTGGATAGATAAGATAGTAGTATTCTCCCACACCTATACCTGTTTTTGCAGTATCCACTAGCTGGCTCATGTAAAACTCGGGTAAGATTCGTGATTTGTTTCCGTTGTGATAGATGTCCCAACAGTTTACGTTCCAGTTAACTTGGATTCTTTGATGATGTGCTAGTGCTATTCCGTTGGTTCCGTTGATTTGTACTTTGGTTCCTTTGGAGTGTGCGGTATTGATAGTAAAAGTATTATCGTGATTAATAGGATACTCAAACTGAGCGTTAACAGAGCCTGTCTGAGAGTAGTGCTGACCGCCTGGCGTGCCTCCGATAGTAAATGCATTGTAAATCCATCCATTGTGAGCTGAAGGTGCTGTTCCTGCAGATGCATAAGCTCCATTATCCTGTCTACCAGTGTATCTTAAATGTGGATTATCACCAAGATTGACCATGTCAATACCTTGATTTCTTGCGTTTTTATCATCTAACTTTTGTGTAGATCCATTGATTGCAGTATTATTTGCATTCGCTTCAGCAGCATTTGTTGTCGCGTTTGTTGGATAAAAGTTTACTAGTTTTATTCTCATTATCTTCTCCTGTTATGTACTGAGAGTTGACCGCCCCAATAGTTTAGATGCACGGCACTTCCATCATCTGCTTCTTTCTGCGGTGGTACCTTGCAATAAACCTTGAACTCATGTTTCCCTTTACTGACTGGAACTTGTACAAACATTTGTGAACAGTTAAAAGCTGGAAAGATTTCTGATGTTCTACTTACTTCAACTCCATCAACTTCTATTTTCCATTGTCTAGATCTTCTTACAACTCTATCTGTAGTACCTCTTTTGTAATAGTGGTAGTATTTCGGAACAAAGCTATTGATGTGGAATCTGATTACTGCCATTCCTTCTTCACACGGCATGTTTAATGTATCACCAACAGGAAACCAGAATCCACCACCTTGTATTGGGTTGTTGCCGTATTTCAAACCATTGATGCTATTACCTCGTGGATTTACTGTTCCACCTGTAAAGTTTGCATCAGTTGTTGTACCATAATCATCTTCTGCGTTAATGTTATCTACTGATTGCCATCTACCCACAGATTTTTCTTCAAAGTCGTCGTATGTTATTGTATTAACAGGAAAGTTGTCCCTGTCCATACCACCATTTATAACTGAAACATAGTTTGAGTAGTTCTTATCGTATTCTCTACTATCAACTATCATTGATCCTGTTATGTTATTGTATCTCCATCTGTATCCCATTATGCCTGCCTTCCTCTTATTGTTTCTGTTCCTTTTGATGTGTATTCTACTGCGTATCCCATGATCGTTATAGCTTCATCGGCTGTTAGTTCGAATGCAAACTCTGAAACTGATTTAAGATCTACAGCATACCGAACTTGTGTTAGTAGTTTGTTTTGCCACTTTGATTTGTCCCATACAGCCAAAGAATCTGCTTGATCATCATCTGTTGGTTCATAAACTGGTTGATACGCATGATCTGGACGTTGCATTAGATTTCTTTGTCCAGTTGTAGCATTATCCCATTCTCTGTCTTTATAAAAATCTACTGTTGGAACTTGATTACCAGTTGTTAAGATGTAGAGATAAACATACTTGACGTTCTTTTTCACAAATGGCTGACCAAAATCTAACCATTGTGTTCTAATCTTAGCTGGAGTAATAGGAGCGTCCTGATAATCCGGGCTCTCAACTGAGCCCTTGTTAATAGTGCCAGCTGTTCGTTTTCTACTGATAACATAAATCCCCACATTTGTTTGTCCCGTAACGAGTGGATCATCATCATACCATCTACCGAAAATAAGATTGCTATCTTTGTCGGTTGTAATGCAGTTTACACCCCACTCTTTATTATCTCTAAATGTCCAACTATCAGAATCGATGTGATAAATCAAACCCATTGTTAATCTATGTCCATCATCAGCAGCAACATAGAAATGTACTTCACGCCATTGTGATGAATAAACACCGACTGCACTTGACAAACCATCTAAAGCAAAACGTTCAACGTATTGTTGAATCGGATCTGAAACTTTATCAATGTCTAAGTTTGCACCACCATCCAATCCACCTTTTATTCTATACACCCCGTCTTGTCCTAAAAACATAATCCCTATGGTAGGTACGTTAACGATAGAGTGTGGTGAACGACAGCCGATGCCAGTTATAAAAGGAACCAACTCAAAGCCATTCAGAGAATCACCTCGTATCAAGTCAACGGCCTGTTCTCTAAACACTAGAAGTGAGTTATAGTACACTTCAAAGCCGGTAATGTCTCCACCTTCTCTTGTTCCAACCTCAAAGAAGTTTGTATCTTTGTATGTATCAGGTTGATTAGCTTGAGAGTAGTAGATTCTTGATCCGTCTGAAATACCACCATCGATAAATAGGCAGTTCTTGAATGTAGCAGTAAATCTTCCACCATTTCCTGGCATTACAATAGATTCTGAATCTAATGGTGCTGAAGAACCTAGTTGAGTATCTTGTCTGTAATCAACATAAATGCTATCAGTATTATTGTCTACTTGATCTAGGAAATAAAAATCAGAACCTCCGTTGTTGGTTCTGTATAGTTTTCTAGCGACGACACCTGTTCCTCCGACTGGTATTTCCATAACCGGACAGGCTCTATTTGCATACTCGTTTGTGCCTTTTGTAATGTCTAATGTATCCCATTTAATAGGACGAGATTCTTCTGAGATTGGTGATTCTGATCCTGCTTCATTAACAAAACTTATTTTGTATTTGTATTCGTTCTGTCCATCAGATCCCGTAACGAAACCAACACCTTGAAATACTTGTGATTTGTAAAGCGAACTACCACCTAACTCATCTTGTCCTAGTTCATAATCTGAAGTAGCTTCGACATAAGACATTGGTTTGTTTCCACTATCATAAGTACTGGGTGTTATAACTTCTGGTGAGCCTGGTCGTCTATCCCAACCAAGTGGAAATACCCGATCACCACCTCTGTATTTTAGTGGGCCATCAACACCGTTTGTTATGATCACATAGCGACCGTATGGTGTGTAGTTGGTATGTGCTTCTTGGATTGTTGGTATGTGCCTTTCATCTTCTAATGTTTGTGCAACCTGATTTGCTGCTTGTCCTGAAGATGGAACCAAATACTTAAGGCTACCGTTCTGCTCGAATAGAAACCATTGTTGTGCTGAGTTGTGCCTTTGATAGCAATAGATACTGTCTATAGAGTGTCCTGAATAGATTTGACTAACACCAGATCCACCGTATGGACGATTAGTTGTATGAAAAAACTCTTCATAACCAAGAAAGTTGTTCCAAGTTTTTGTATGTGCATCATACGTGAAGTTTTCTAACAGCTGAGTGCTGGTATTTGGTGCTGGAATACGTTCGTCTATTCCTGTAAAAGGTTTTATCTCAAGTTTGCCTGGTGTCTTCATTATGCATCCGGTAATCTAGTTAGCGTCTGAAATGGACGAACTCTCATCGGGCCGGAAATGTAAGAATCTTTAACATAGTATGCTGATCTTTGTGTCAAATACTTGTTGTCTACCTTTAGTAGTTCTTTCTCTGCTTTCCTGTCGTAAAAATCTGCCATGTCAGGATTATTGTGTTTCATAAATGTTTCTGCACACACTCGATAAACAATGTATCTGTGAGTATCATCAGGCGTATTTGGCCTGTCAAAATCATCAGCTAGTTCTGGAGGTGTATAAACGTATCTTACCTCTATTGGTGTGCTAGAAGCAGGTCGTGGATAAAGTCGTATTCTCTTTCTGTATCCAATGTTAACTTCTTGTCTAGAGTATCTAAACAAATCATCAACAGTATCAATAACCAAGTTGTTTGCTTGTGGCCAATCATTCTGTATTTCATCATCATCTATCAAAAAGAATGAGTATTGTGATGCACCTGTATTTGGTGCTGTTTTAACTGGAACAGAACTTAAATCTCTGAAGAATGTTTCTTCGTGTATTGCTCCATCTTTACCTGTAATGGATTTGCAACGGACATAAAACTTCTTTCTTAATCCTTGAAATCCTTTCTTAGTTGTATCGTATGTTTTGAAACGTGGTTTCTGTGTACCTAGTATCTTAGCTTCCCACGGATCTGATAGTTGTGATTCTATTCCTCTCCAAACATAAGACATCTTAAACTCATAAGTGCCTGCTGGCCAAGCTGGTGAAGAAGCAACACCTTCAACAGTAAAATCTTTACCAGCACGTGGAACGAACTGATCTATGTCTATTGTATGTTCTGGATAACCGTCATAAACCACAAAGTTTGTTGGTGTTCCTTCAAGATCATAACGTAGATTTAGATCTTCATCTTTTCTTCTAGTTAGGTTATAGATTTTACCAAGTGCATTGGTTCCAGATCCTGTTTCTTCTACATTTCTAATACCTACACCAAGAATGTCTGTACAATCAGCTGGTAGTGTAAGGAATCTTTGTCGAACTGCTACACTTATTCCATCTAAAGTTGCTGCTTCCCAGTCAACCTGAGGTGTAGAACTTAGTTTAGAAACATAAACTCTATTTGATCCAAAATCCACCTTATCAATAATGTAAGTTCCGTTGTTTTCTGTTGAAGCGGCATCTGTAATGACACCAATACTTCCTTCATGCGAATGTCTGATTCTCTGGACATAGCCTACTTCTGTTTCGTCTGTTTTATCTAATGCAGAACATTGTATCCAGTTTCTTATTTCTGTTGTAGATGATGTAATAGCAGCAGAAGGACATGTCCCATCTGGCATTGTATAAACATCAACTGTCTTCTGGGAAAACTCATAGGGTCGACTAGCGAACCAGTTTTTATAAGTGTTGTTGATGTATCGGTTTATTTCATCACGATAAGATTGCACATCAGGATCGTAATCCAGAATAGAAGCAACCATTTCTCGCATTTCTTTTAAGTTCATTTTTACCTCTTGTGCTCTAATGAAAAAACCCTGCCCCAGAAGAGGCAGGGCCAACTGTTTTCAAGGAGAATCTAAATGAAATGTCTAGAAACATTTAGATAATGCCCTTAACCCTGGGCGTAAGGTATTCATTTAATCTTAGAACTTTTGAATGAGAATGACTGTCTTAATCAAGTTTCCTTCGGAAGCAGCAGATGTCTTGTCATCAACAGCAATAGCGTCGACTCCAGCATCAGTTCCGATGGTGTGCTTGTAAAAAGTACCAGCTTCATTACCAAGTGATAACCAATCTCCAGATGAAATCCCAGTGTTTCCACCATCATTCTTTCCAGCGACAGTTGCTTCAACAACACCTGCTATACAGACGTCAACTTTCTCACCGTCAGCAGCAGCTGAGATAGCAACACCACAACAGTGTTTATCAGCAACAGCTTTCTTCACGTTAAGTACAGCGCTACCTGGTTCCGCGCCAGTTGCAAAAGCAAAACTAACTACGTCTCCTATAGCAACGGCACCTGAAGCGATGAACGTTTCGATTTGTCGTCTGTGTGAAGTTGCGGAGCTATAAGCAGTTCCATCAGCATCAGCAGATTCTAAGTATTGTAATAATGTATTTGTAGCCATGATAATCTCCTATTTTGTAAGTAAGCCTTGAGCGCCGAGGTGTTGAACATACATTTGCATACGAGTCATGATGTTAGCTGATCTAGAAGCATAACCACTAATGTGTTCAAAATCTTCCATCTCAAACTGTGCATCCTGGTCGAAAGCAAGTTTCAAGTATTCGGTATTCAAGAAGTAAGCACGGACATCTTTACCAGCACCGGTTGTGGTAGTGGTTTGCAATGAATCCATGAACGGATCGTAATAAACTCTCGCGCCGTGGAACATTAATGAGAGACGACCACCATCAAGGCTGTCTTCTGCCATAAATCTTTCATTAGCGAAGAGATCTGATTTGTATTCTTTGTAAGTGTCAGAGTTCATTATAATCAAGTTCGGGCTTCCACCACCAGGGGTATAAGCTTGACAGTTGATGTATAAATCTACCATGTCAGAAATGTCGAATGCTGCAGATTCTTTCCATTGGTTATTAAAAGTACCAAATGTTGCAGTATCGATTCCACCAACAGTTCCTGATTGACCAGTACTATAAGCACCACCAGCCATGAATCCGCCGTTTGCACGAGCAGCTGTTGTTGAATACAAAGAGTTAAGATCAGACAATACTGTCGAAGATCCAGCAATAAGTTGCTTCTCTACTTCACGCTGTAAAAGGCCCATAACTGACTTCATGCGTGCTTCTGCAATAGAAACGATAGCGCGAGGCCCTTTATTAGAAAGCTCTTCTTTTCTGGTAATAACTACCGGAGCAACAAAGTCGCACCAGTTGAAAGTAGCATTACGAAGTGCATCCTTTACTGCGAGGTTAACAGGTTCATACCCGTTAGAAAGTTGTGTGATTGAGCTATGCTCAGCTAAAATAAGTGGAACATCTAGTTTTTGTCCACCGTCATAAGTTTCTACACCGCCACTCTGACGCATCTGCTCTAAAAGAGGTACTGCCTTAAAAAGGTTGTCTACTTCTTCTTCGAGTAAGATACGGAGGGTCGATGATAATACGTCATTTGAAATCGCCATGATTTGTTTCCTCCAATCTATTTTCGGCTTAGTCGTTTATGTTATTTGTTTTTTTACATCAGCATGGGTTGTTCTTTCGAATCCGTAGCTTATCCACTTTTCGATGCGCCAAGTGGGGCTTTCATAAATAGCAATGTTTTTTTCCTATTTTCCTATTTTCTTTGTTTTTTGTCTCTCAAACCACTGATAGAGATCATAACCTTTTAAGCCTTTTGGTGGCTTATTTGGATTAACATCTTTACCTTGACCAATCTTCAAACCTATCTCACGCATCCTAGCCTTACGTTCTGCATTCTCTTGCTCGAGTTCGGTTAATCTGTTTGTAGATTTTTTGCCTTTGGTTATAAAGTAAGCATCTTGTAATGACAAAGACGGGTTTGATTTAAGTAAATCAGCGACGTCGTGTTTCATGTCATCTAAATCAGGATGATTAGATTTGAACTCATTCAACTTCATTTGTCTCATTTGTAGTTCTTGTTGTTGTTGTAATGGTTGAAACGCTTCTTGCATTCTTCTTGCTACTTCTTGCTGTATCCGTGCTTCAAAAGTTTCTGTTCGGTAAGGATCAAGTTCAACATCAGGTTGAGATGCTTGTTCTCTTACACGTTTGAAAAACTCACCATCAGTAAGTGCCTTCATTTGTGCATCTAACTCTTTTCGTTGTTGTGCCAACTCTTGAGTTTTCCGCGTATAATCAGCTCGAAGATTTCCAATCAATGTTTTTGCATCGTCTGGTAATACTTCTAACACTCTCTTGTAATCAACACCTTTACCTTCTGGTAAATCCTCATCTTGTAGATCTTGTAATGAAATGTTTTCAGGTGTTTTGACTCTTTCCAACTCTGCTCGTCTTAATGCTTCCGCTTGACGATTCTGTGCTGTTTCACCAAATACCTTCTTGGTGGGCTTTGAAGCTTCATTACCTATGTTTTCATTAGTCGATTCACCAGATGATTCTGTGTTCAACGTCGTTTCACTAACAGATGATTCTGTAGTTGTTTGTGCAGTTCCTTTCGGATTATTGCCTAGTTCTTCACTCATTTCTTCTCCTACGTTCTTGAATGATTGTTATTTGCGTCCCATTACATACGGGATGCGAAAATACTGTCTATGTCTTCTTCTTCTCCAATAGCTTCACCAATCGCTGCTTCTTCTAAAGCTACGGGTGGTTCTTCTATTTCAATACCGATTTCTACTTCTGTAGCTTCTTCAGCCATAGGTTTGCGTAAAAATGCGATAAAAGCTCTGTCTTTGGCACCAGAATCTATCTTTCCTCTAGCCATCATCAGATCTCTGTCATCTTTTAGATCTTCCATGTCGATTTGGTATTCACTCATTTTAGCGTCTTCCAATGCTGCATTGATCATCATAAGTGCTTTTACCAAATCCTGAGGTAATGGCCCTTCAATGTCTTCAGCTACTTCACCTAAGTTCGGTGCGCTAAAGTGTTGTAGCATTGTATTAACAGAACGAATGAATCGATTGACTGTGTCTTTTTTGTATGAACCTTCCGGTGCAAACTCAGCAACCTTTTCAGCCTCCGCCATGTCGGCCATCATGGCCATTTCTTCTACTTTCTCTTGCATAATAATCTCCTATTTGTCTTGCATGTCTTTAGATACGAATGTTTTTGCAGCTGCCTGTACTTTATCACCTCCAGCTGCTTTAAGGTTGTCTGACCATTGTTTTGCTTTCTCATCTTTTTCTCTTAATCTATCTGCTTGTGCTGATAGTGCAGAATCTGCTTCGGATTGGCTAACTGATCGATAACCATTCGCTTCTGCATACTCATGCATTGCACGTTTATCTTCAAAGTATCTACCAAATGCCTGAGAATAATGTCCTTGACTATTATGTACTCCATTGGCATGTAATCCTTTGCCCATGATAGCGAACGTAATGGGAACATAAACTCGTTCCATTACATTTCCACAACCTTCTGTGTTTTCTGTTCCCTCATCATCATTAAACTGTATTGGACGATTCCAGTGATCCTTCTGACCACAAACCATTTGTGCTAAGTCGTCATAGTTGCACATTACTTGCCACTCGTTCTGGCACTTTTTACATCCTACCTTATAAAATCCCATTGTTTGCCTCTCTTAAGAAATGGATTGAGCGCCCGGGAGGACGCCTTGTAAGTTTGCTGGCCCTTGAGGAGTAGAAACTAACCCTCCTGTTTGCTCAGCAGCATCTGCTCCAACTGCTTCAGCTGATGCTCGTGCTTTGGCGGCAGATACTTGTTGTTCTTTAGCTGCTTCTGCAGCACTAACGAAATCTTCAGGTAAGCCAAGTGATCTGACTAGTTCTGATAATAAATCTTTTTGTGGAACGCCTAGTTGTTGTAGCATTGGAATAGATTGTATAAACTCTCTTTTCTTTACTGATTCTGAAAGAGGAGTAGATGCTTGATCCATTGCATAGATGTGGAAGTTTTCTTCTAACATTCTTGCAGATACGACCTGAGGTTCATTATCTATAACCACTATTTGTCGTACATTATCTTCTTCAACGTACAAGGAAAGCATTGCCAGATACACCTTTGCTATGTTTTCAATGGTTGAATCACGTTCTCTAGCTAGTCGTCCTATTTCTGATGACGTATAAGCGGCTAACGCTGCTGCTTCAGTAGCACTTGTCCTTGAGCTCTCACCCCGTGTGAACGGTGCTAAGATAGAGCCTTTGTCCTTGTCTCGTTGCACCTGTTGCACATAGAACTCAAGTTCTGGTGGAGTTGGATTCTGAGGTACGGCAGTCATAACACCACCTAGATTCTCTTCATCTATTTCCACAAACAAGCCGTCAATGCCACTACAAATCTGTGCCATTTGTTCTTCATCTAAAACACCTTTCTTTACTAGGTATTGTCTCGATGCTTTTCGGACAGCGTTAGCCTGATACGTTCGAACCATGTTGGTTTCATAAATCTGATCATAAATACGTCGCATTGCTGAATAACCATCAAGTGGCTTATCAGGTAGACGATTGAAGTATAAAGGTACAATAGGAGAAATCGGATCATCATTGGTATCTCTAAAAGGAATCTCTTCTGTAAGCAACATCTTAGATCCTTCTGACCAGTTAGGCGACCAGAAATGTAAAAGTTTTGTATGGAGATCATAAATCTCTACAACTTCGATGTATTTGTAATAGTCAAAGTTTTGATCACTTATCTCACCTTCTTTTGTGTAGTTCTCTGAGTTGTATTTGTCAAAGTAATCTTCTTTCTTCATAGGGTGGTATTTCTTATCACCAAACTTAGAACGAGCATCGATAAGTGTCATGTAGTATTTATGACCAACATAACGCTGATCTTCATAACGACGTGCTTCTCTATCTAAAATCACTTCCCAAGGTGGTATTGCAACAGTATCGATTCTTTTCATTATGTCTTCTCTACCTGTTGGCATCATCTTGATAAATGACATAGGGTAAATAAGTGCCATACGAGAAGCGTTTTCTATCTGTTGACGTTGATAAGCTAAGAAGTCGTTAGCAATGTGTTGTGCTATTGCGACGTTTCCTCTACCACGGATTCCATTCTTAACAATAACGCCTGGGTTTCTAGCAAAGAGTGATGCAATGTATGATTCAATGTAGCCATAAGCGTCTGCTGTCTGGACATAAGTTTGCATTTGACCTTGTGTTGATCTGTCCCAGAAACGTGTTTCATAGGCTTGTTTGTATTTATACAGATCCGATCTGCAATCATCCCAATAATCTTCATGTATTTTACAAATCTGTTGAATAATGTTAGGCGTCATTTTGTATTTCATTTCTTCCATCCTCTAATGTGTTTGTGATACCCACCACTCTTACGTATCCTTTGAGCACGTCTAGATTTAATCATGTCATCTAACAATGTCTTACGTATGGAGTATCCTGAAGGCGTTGGTTTTAGTTTGGCACCCCAGCAGGCAAGAGCTGTGGCCATGACCATGTCATCGTGTCCGGCACTGGCTGGTGCACCTTTTGTGATTTGTATTGTTTGCATCTCTTTCCAAAGCGTTTTGTCTACAGCATCAATAATGCCTTCGCAAATAAGATCGCGTAGGTAGTCATAAATAGCTATTTTATTTTCCTTTCTTGTTCTCCAATCACGACCTTTTGCGTCTTTGTAAAGATTTTTTACCTTCCATTCTTTCATTCGGTACAACACAGTTTCACCTGGGCCGTTCTGTTCTATGATTGTATAAGGCTCATTAAAATCCCAATACAACTCGTAGATCTTTTCAGCAAACTCATGTGGTAAGATTTGATTACTACGATAATGATAAACTGGTAAGTGAGTGGTACAGCTCACCACAGTGATAACACTGTAATCCCCACCTCTACCCGCTGCGACATCCACCCCCATAGCGTATCTATCGCCTTGGATCATTTCACAATACCAGCGTTCTTTTTGTCCCCCTAGATCTAATACTTCTAAAGTATCTAAAATGTCTAACGGAAAGAACTCATTACTCGATGCAAAGAAAGCTTCATCAACTGTTGCTGGAAACTCTCTTCTAAACTTTTCTAAACCCATTGTACGAATCATTGTTCTGCGCCAATAGAGCTGCCCTAGTGTGAGATCAAAATCTTCTTTTAGTTGTATCTCTTCTTCAGTAGGATTCGGAACCTGTGGTTGATGGAACTGGCTCTTCTTCGTGTACTGCTTGTGCTCATACCAAGGAAACCAACAAAGATGCCAACCATTATCACCATGACCTTCAATCAAGTCGTGGTATTTGTCTCCTGGAGAGTTGGGTGTTGTTTCGATAACGATCTGTCCTTCTCCAACCGAGGCCATAACGTTGGCAAGCAAATCATCTTGATCATCAAAGAAAGCAAACTCAGAGATGTGTGTATCTGAAAAAGTAAATGATCGGGTGGCCCCTGCTTTTCCTCCAGCGGTGAAAGCTCGTAGTTCTGCATTTGTGTCTCCAAACTGTAAAGTTCTCGAGGATGACTTAGAAAGCTTCCTCTGTAAAGGCTTAGGTAAACTAAGGTAGAATGATTTATCCATGTTATGTAGATGATCTGCGCTATCTCTAGTATAACTAATGATAGCATGCCTTGTAGGTTCTGAAGACATGTAAGATTTCCACAAGAAATAAGCTCTGAGTAGTGTTGAGATACCAAGTTGTCGAGCTTTAAGAACCACAATCTTGTTGTGTGTCATTAACGCTTCTAACAACTCTTCTTGTTGAGGACGTAGCACAAATGGTTCTAAGGCACCTGATTCTTTATTGAATACTTTCAGGAACTTAAAAAAGTTGCGTGGATCCTCAAATGCTTTGAGAACTGCACTATTTACCTTTGTTATACGACTCAACCTCTACCTCTAGCACGCTTATTTGCTCTGATTAATGTAAGAGCATCATACAAATCTCTCTCAAAACGGGCGTTTTTCATACGCAACATGTCAAAGAGTTGAAGTAGCTCTGAAGTAGACAACTCTTTTATCTGTTCATCTATGGACGACATTAGTCATCACCATTAACAACACGCAAGATTTCATCAAAATCTGAATCTGTTGTGCCAAACTCCACACGAAACTTATGCAATACTTGTAATAGTTCCATCCAAGTTCTAGGTGATGCCTTCCAATCTGTCTCTTCATTATGCTTGACTGCCAAGAGCATGATTGATTTAACAACTTCTTCAAAGTCGCCTTTATCAACTGCTTGCTTCAACCGCGTCTTGTAGTTTCTACTACGGGCTGCATGTTCTGCTTTCTTTTTTAGTTTATCATCTATTTTCTTCATCGTCTTTCCTCCAAGGTGATAGGCCATCCCTGTCAATAATAGCCCGAAGTTTTTCCATTGCTCTCTTCTCTCGCTTCCAAAGATAAGATAAGTTGTATCCTAACTCAACAGCTATTTCACGCCATTTTAGTGCCTCAACATAGTGCAAATGCAAGATCTTCCGATCCAGCTCTGAGAGGTTCTTAAGTAAAGGGCCTAGTATTTCTGTATTCAACTCTTTCTTTGGTTCTTCTCGTTCAACGTCGTGTTCGTCGTAATGACATCCTTGTTGCTCTCTTATCCAATCTATTACTGCGGGAGATTTAACGATGTGTCGTCTATAAAACTTCACATCATCATCATTCTCACATGCAAACCACCATGCGGCACTATTCATTTAACTTCTCCTTAAACCAGTCGTTGACGAATTGACGTAGTCAATTCTTCATCATTTTAACTGTACAAGGATAAGTATCTATGTTAATCGCTTTTTTCTGGCGTCTCTACCACTTTTTTCTTACGGGCCCTTCTTTTTTTCGGTTTGGGTTTCGCTTTGGCTTCTTCTTCGGCTTTGATTTGATCTATTTCTTTTTGAATCTTTACTTTCCATTTCCTCATCAGATCTGAAATAAGTGATAAACTACCTCGAGCTAAAGGTGCCTGAGGAAGGTGTCTGTCTGGTACATCTTCTAATGTCAGCAAGATTCCTATCAAGCGCATGTGTAGATCATCTGCTTGGGCTAGTTGCCACTCAAGAGATTGTGCTGCTGTTTTACGACCTCTAAGTCGTCTTGTTGATTTGGCCATTGTTGTTCTCCACATAATCCAGGATGTCAATCTTGTAATCTTCTGACAATCCCATTAAATCTATAAGGCGATGACACGCAAGTGTATTCTCGATCAAATACGACAACTTATCACCACCCTTGATTTGCCACTGCTTCTCAACATTACAAATGTCTGGACGGGTGGCATAAATGGTGCAACGATTGTCTTCACTCAGGTATGGGCAACTTATCGCTTGACAACATGCTCCACAACTACTACATAAAAACTTCATGATCTACCTCATAAGATGCTCACATTTTTTCATAAATTCGTGTAAACCACGAATTTATGGATTATAATAATAACATCACTTAAACAATAATAGGAGCCTTACTATTATGAAAAACAAAACAATAAAACAGATGCTACCTCTCCTGCCTGGAGACATGCTATACATCGATTCACTAATAACTGATGATGGGAAACCATTCATGGCTGTAGTGTTAACTTACGAAGCGAAACAGGGAACACGGCCATTTCCCGTTATTGATAGCCGATTCAAGCATAAGAATGCTGGAGATCAGTTATTCAGACATCGCAAAGTAATGGAACATCACATCAGTGCACTTCAAGGAGGCAATAAGATCACCATTAAGGAATGCATTTCAAAACTATCTCACATTACAGTTCATCGTGCTGATGAATCACTTAAACAACAATAGGAGCCTTACTATTATGAAAAATAAAATCAAATCATACATAAAAATAACAGACAAATACTGGAAAGACGGGAGTAATAATGAGCAGATCTGGATTGGTGAAGAAATAACCAAGAAGGGTAAATACTATTTTGTTGACCGCACTCATGATGACCTAGGCCAAGAACTAGGATACATTCACAGGTATCGGATCTCATGGGTCGTGGGTACTGACAAATCGTTTTGGTTTGTTGAATGGAAGTACTTAGAACCAGATGAAAGTTCAAATAAAGATCATTGGCGCGGTCAATACAGTGCAGTTCAAAAGCTTGAAACAGATTTGAAACCTATCATTCCTAGAAAGCAGAAGAAGAAGGTGTATGGTAATGCTGTGATCCAATGGGTTGATACAACACCGCCTTCTTACGACATCAAGAACACTCGGTTGGTTCAGTTTCATTACAAAAAAGATGGTTGTTATTACTTCAAAACCCCACCACTAGACATAGTTGGCTGGGAAAATAAGCAGTGGAGAATGAATGCAGATCATCAAGTTGAAATCAAAAGGTATGGCCATTGGTATCCATTGCACAAGAATAACTGGTATGCCAAGGTAGTTTCTGCAGAAATCTATTAGCTCTTTTCTGAGAGGGTGCATTTTTTCCGGGGGTGCATTACGTCTAGCTGATCTACCGACTCGACTTGAAGCATGATGGGGCCCCACCCCGCCCTCTATGATCTATTGACTCTTACTCCTTGACAAGGGTGTAGGGTAGAGGGTGATACCTGATTCTATACATAGTATACCCTCTTCTCCCCACATTTACAAGGGTGATAGGTTATTTATTCTCTTCAAATGCTACCATCTCTCCACTAGAAGGCTTAGCATAACGGATAGAACGGTATCTGATCTGGAAGTTATTGGCTTCTTCAACAGGAATCTCTTGTCCCCCTTTCAAACCTACCTTCTCTAACTCATCATTCATTACCATTTGACTAAGCACTCTCAAGACATCATCTCGGGTAGCCTTGATCTCGGCTTTCTGGATGTAAGTGAGAAATCCTATCGAGCCGTATGCAGGCTTAACTGAGAAGTAAGCTGTCTTTACAACTTGATTCTTTTGATCTAGAAGATTCCCATCTTTAGCTGCTTGATTGACTGATTCGATTGTTGATAGTATCACAGCTTTGACTGCTTTATCAAGGATTGCTCTTTGTTCTTTCTTCTGACGTCTTAACCTCTTTCTAGTGGGCTTTAATACTAATCCATCTAACTTATAATCTCCTGATAAGACGGCGAGGATTGCTTTGGCTGTTCTTTTAGATACTTCTTTATTCTTCATGATTGATTTTCCTTGGTTTGGGGTTGTAAAAGGTAGTTCCTTTGTAGTATTATTATAACATGTGTAGATCAAGCTTACACTTTTTGAATCAGGTGAAGTATTCGGTTCGGTAGTCGATTCGGCTTAATAGATTACCCTAAGACGAGTGATGTGGGTACCTGATTAGATTATCTAGTGAGAGATAAAGCGGCCCTTTATGAAGGGCCGCGTAGATCTAGTTGCCGCTAAATCTTTATTTTAGATTAGCAAAATCCTCTTTCATTTCATCTATGTCAAAGAGATTAGCTGTTGGTTGATTAGAATAATGCAACTGCTTATGATTATCAGCAACCACATTAACTAATCTTACATCAGTGAATGCTTCATCAGCTGTTGGTGAATAATAGGCAAGTAGTAATAGATGGCAAAATCCAAGTTCTAGATTTTTAGCAGCAATGAATGAGAGTTTAACATCTCCATGATCATGATCATAAATCACTAGAATCTCATCACCTTCACCTGAACATGCCTTTGTAAATCTATGATCATGATGTGAATCTATGGGTTTACCATTTCTTATCTGAACAACAACATAATCTCTATCTTGATTCTCAGGAAACATAGCCCATACATTCTTTGCTAATGGATCATCACCTATTAGAAGTACCTTATTGTAGATAAGTTTTTTCACATCATTGATAAGTTGTGTTTCAAATGTTAGATTGCTCAAGAAGTTTTGATAGTGGAGCATTAGATTTTTCCTTGGTTTTAGTTTTAGTTTTTGAAAGGATTATTCCTTACCTTATTATTATAACAAGTTGTTTTCAAACTTGCACGTGCAACACATTTAGATTTTTATGTATTTCTTTTCTTTACCTGCCCCTGTTTTAGATCCACTCAGCAGCTTCTTCAATCCATTCTTTGATGTTTGGATCTGCATCTGATAATCCAAAGTTCCAGAGTATCCAATCTAGATCACGGCATTCTACAGTTTGACCTGATTTATGATCGTCGCTGTAGTTCCATCCATCGGGATGTACTTGCCAGATACTGACAGTCGAGCGATTGCCTGTCGGCCGCCAGATTATCTGCATCTTTGCAACTGGCCCTTGTGGGCCGAACTGTGAAGGATTGATTTGATTGTCTAAGTGTGTATCGTCTACGCTCTTGGAAACGATTTGAGGTGGGGGGAAGTTGATTTGCATAAGATTCTCCTTTGTTATTACGCATTATTATTATAACACATTTATTTCTAACTTGCACGAGTAGCACTCTGTATTTCTTTTATTTACCTACCCGAGTTTTATCGTGATGTCTATTCCTTCTAGTAGGTGGAACTCAGTTTGGAGCATCTCGATGTGATCCTCTAGGATTTCTTGTAGCCGAGCTTTATGATCATCATTAATCCAATCTTCGAAGTAGTATTCAGTGTTGTGCCTGTTATGCATCATTGTACACCATTGTTCTGCTTCTTCTTGAAAGCCTTCGATTTCTTTGAGTTGTCTGACCAGGTGGAAGTAGCCACCGTGGAATGGAGCTTGTGTTTCTTTCCAATCCTCTAAATAATCTGTGATGTAGACGTGTTCTCCTTCTTCGTCTTCGCCTGTTATGAATGAGAT
>Ga0080013_1001434_pt1 | contig 31791 bp, 36 predicted proteins | sample ETNvirenome_6_85_FD_69236 | JGI IMG/M metagenome (GOLD analysis project Ga0080013, IMG submission 69236) | Marine viral communities from the Pacific Ocean - ETNP_6_85 (SPADES assembly) (version 2) | ecosystem: Environmental > Aquatic > Marine > Oceanic | place: Pacific Ocean | collected 2013-06-19 | reverse complement strand
CACGTTGTATAACTATGGAGATGTAATATGAAACTTGATCCATACTATAACCCTGATTCAGAGCATTACTTCAGTGGACCTACGGTGATGTTATCACTGGGGGTACGCCGTGTCTGCTCTACCCAGTTTGAGGTCAGGGTGTATTCCAATGGTGAAGAGCGTTGGCACTTCCTGTCGTGTCCTCTCGTCTACCCACCCAAAGATGCAACACGGGACTGGTTGGCAAGCAAGACACAGAATGTCAGGGAAGCACTGGAGCGTATGCGCCGTGCTAAATGGGTAACAGACAAGGCCTACCTTGAGGTGTTAGACCATATCATGAAGGCTAAGGCCCTATTACCCTAACACTTAACCTCGTTGCCCATCTGGATGGTGGGCAACAGGGTGCAGTGTTCGCTGTACCTGAGTGTAATTAGATTACACTCGTAATCGTTGTACTTTTATGGAGTTTTAAATATGACTGCAAATATTGATGTAACTGGTAATGTTATACGAATGGCAACAGCCTATGATAACAGGGCACCTTGGTGGGAAACGGAAGATCAGGTAGCTCAACGTATGCCTAAGACTGCAACCCCAATGGAGTGGGCTAATAAAGTCTTTGGCGAGGGCTATCACGTGATGCGAAGACCGATGTACTTTCGTGACCCCGATGGGAGGCAAGTAAAAATCACTAAGCGTCAGGTTCTGATCAGGAGTGATAACTACGAGCCTCTTTGCGTTGGGGTGTCCAATGCCTACCACCTGCACCAAGTTGCGACAGTAGTAGATGCATCAACGCTACTGTTCAATGATTATGGTGTCCCAGTCAGCACGATGGGTTCTCTACAGGGTGGTAGAAAGATATGGATCATGGGTTCTACCAAGGAGAGCAAGATCGTAGCCGGTGAGCATGTCACTGACTATATCCTGCTAACCTCACCGTATGACTTGACAGGCACATCCGATGTCGCCTTTGTTCGGGTTCAGGTGGTCTGTAATAACACCTATACACTTGCACTACAGAATGCGGATGATATATTCCACTTCTCGCATAGGTATGAGTACGACCCTGAAACAGTAGTCGGTGACTTGTCTAGCTTGTTCGATGCCAACAAAGCTATGGACAATGAGCAAGAAATTCTTGCCTCTAAGACCGTATCTAAGGACGATCTCAATGAGTTCTTCTACCGTGTCGTTATGAAAGCAGATACGGAGACTGACCTTGATACTGAGTTCAAATCCTTGCAGGATAAGGACAAGGAAGACAAGGGCGATAGAGCCTCCAAAGTACAGGACACGGTGTCCCTCATTGTAGATTCGTACAATAAGGGTCCGGGTGGTGTACAACACAGAGACTCTGTTCCCTCTCGTGTCTTGACGTTCCATGGTGCTACCCAAGCTGTTAACCACATGGTTGACCACAAGATGTTGGTTACCAAGGCGGGTAAATCCAAGGCCAATCGGTTCAATCGTACCTTCCTTGGAGATGGTGCGAAGATGAAACGACAGGCACACGCTCTGGCTCTCAAGCTAGTAGCTGCATAAGTAGATTGTATCTGTATGGGGGTTGGCCTCGGTCAGCCCCTATTAGGATGCATCCTGCATCGTTGTACTATACCTCAATTCATAGGAGTTACTATGATTATTGAAAAAAGATGGACCCGTGACTATCGTCACTATACCTACAACTCATCCGAGCCTTACACGTTTAGCATGTCGGACAAGGACGAGGTAACCCTGACACCCCATAGGCGGTGGATCACTAAGACTGACCGGAAAACGGGTAAGTCTTCACAGGTCTACCGCTCAGATGGGTGGGTCATTGATGATCCTGATGCTAAACTCAGGTTTAGTAGGTACGACCAGAAGTTCACGCTCTTACACGAGGCTCAGTTGTTTGTTCAGCAGTACAGTGCTGAGATCGTGAAGGGACTCGGACGTTAACCAATTACACAGCAGGGGGCGCAAGCCCCCTCACTGTAATTCATTTACACTGGAGTAAAGCTAATGAACAAACCTAAGTATCAACATGACTGCGACCGATGCGTTTGGCTAGGCACTTGGGAGCATAACTTTGACAGGGGTCAGCACCTCTCTGATTTCTACTTCTGCTTGGGTGCAATCCATGATGGGTATGAGGTTACCAAGAAATTGGCACACCCCATCATTGTGGTGCGCCACAGCGATAGAAACCCAGAGGAGTACCTATCATATGAGATGGGCAGCGTCATTCAAAGTTACCTCAACGACACTCGCTTCAAGGAGGTCATGTGATAGAAGCATACAAGTTGTTTACAGTGAGAAAAGACGGTACTCTTGGTTCACTGTTTATCAACCGCCGAAGACGCATACCAATAGGGGTATGGTTGGAAGCGGAAAGCCACCCGACTAAGGGGTATAAACTTAGGCCATACTGGCATTGCACTTCTCAGCCCATCGCACCGCACCTTTCCTTGCAAGGAAGGAAGTGGTACAAGGTTCTGATTAAAGGGGTAACTGAGATGCAACGTCCCATAGATCAGGGGGGTATGTGGTATCTCGCTGATCAACTTAAAGTCATAGGTAGTTAGTTTCCTATGACCTCAATCGGAGATTAAAATATGTTATACGCAACATTTGTAAATCCTAATGACCCCTCTGCCGGGGTTGCTATCTATGATGATGGGGCCATCTATGATGATGGAACCCCTTCCAAATATAACAACAGCACGTCGCAAGAGCCGTTAGTTATGTTTGATTATGAAGAGATGCACCGACTCATCTTAGAGATGCAGTCCCTAAGAGATCAAAGGGATGTCCACATAAGACGGGCGCAACTTGCTCTGGTTCCTGACATCATGGATAGGCCAACTGCACGTGATGAGATGCCAACATCCATGGAAGAAGTGGCAGACAAGGAGGCCAACCATGAGTAGGGTAACTAAGACAGAGCCTTCCTTGGAGCACCCCGATTACCTCCCTCCCAAGCCGCGCAAGATACATTGGGAGGACTACGAGGTATCCCACGAGGTGGATAAGTTCTTTGAGGTTAAAGAAGAACCCAAGGAGCAAAGCAATGAGTAAGGAACTCTGGCTCATAGCCCGTGAGATACTCATCGAGGACCTCATGTCCACTGGGATGTCCGAATCAGAAGCTGAGAAGACCATCACTGATGAGCAGGTGAATGACAGGATGGCTGACCTAGTTTCTGAGTAACTTTCTCACAACTCTGCATAGGAGATTATTATGCCATTAAATATTAGTACCATGTCTGGTAAGTTGGAAGGTATGAGAGCACTGAATACCGACACCACTTCTAACGAGTTCTGTGGTCAGATGTATGATGATGCACCTGAGTGGTTCATATGTGCTTGGTGCTTCTCTCAGTACATGCTGAGGACATACCGAAAGAACTGCGTGAAGGGGTGGAAGGAAAACAGCGACCTCTTACGTGAAGAGATGGGCGACGCTGATCTGCCAGTACTCAATGACGTGATCTTTAGGGGTCACGCTCACGGTGAACTGCAGAACTTGGCGCATCTCATCAACTTCCACTGGATCGCAATCATTAATCCAGACACAACGATAGCCTTATGGTCTAAGCGCAAGGATATTGTGCATGAGTACCTTGAGGACTACGTTAAGCCCCCGAATCTGATTCTGGTATACAGTCACGGGGCTATCAACAGACCTTTGACGGCCCCTCCCAAGGGGTTTGATAAGGTCTTCCAAAATATCAGCCCCGATGTGGTTGGGTATGACGCTAAGTATAAGCTACTGGAGAATTGCACCGGCAAAAAGTGTAAGGCTTGCAGGCTGTGTTATACTGGTGGGACTGATGTTATAACCGAAGCTGTTAAACTGCAGTTCAAACGCAAGGAGACATAATGACACGATGAACATTCGACGGCGCAGGCCGCGAGTCAACTATCCCATCATGAAGAAGGGAGGTCGGCACGTGGTGTCGCGCAAACGGCCGAGAAGAGACGGCCAAAAAGAACTTAACACTCAACTTCAAGAGGTTACATATGAGAAAGAAGAAGAGAGGCGAAACGGTTCGTCTTAAAAACATAGCTACTGGTGAAGTATTCTTGGCAAAGGTACTGATGTACGATTCAATACAAGGATACCTAGCTGAGACAATTTCAGACAAGGTAAGCAGGTGGCACAACATTGAGCGAGATTTTGAGGTGCTTGAATGAAGGACTTCCAACGCTCAAGAGTGTACCAATGGGAAAGCGATTTCCTAAAACTGCATCCCCAAAACTGGAGACTAGATGCTATGGATGAGTGTAAGACTCTGGTAGAGAAAATCTGGTACGGTACTGGGACTACTAAGAGAATCCCTAAACTTGGTGATGGTCGCCGTCGTAGAAGAGCAGTATCTCTAGGCGGAGAGATCAGGCTACCAAGGGGAGGGGAGTTTAGGAATCCTGATTCCGACTACCTGAGGACTGCTGTTGTCATATGCCATGAGTTAGCGCATGAGTTGCTGCCACGTGGCGTAGGACATACGGCAGACTTCGTCTCTACCCATCTGTACCTTCTCAACAAGACGCTTGATATCCCCCTCTGTTGGTTGGTTAAAACCATACGAGAAAGGAACATCAAGTACAATCCACAAAAGTTACGGGAGATGTCAGATGACTATTCGATCTGACTCCGCGCTTGGTGACCCCGAGAAACTTGAGTATGATGCTGACCTAGATTATTCAATAGCCGATCAATTAGGGATCGACGTTGAAGATTTAGAGATGTGTCCTAAGAAAGTCTATGATGCCTTGCTGAGGTATTTTGACTATCACTTGAGTGGACGGGCCATCACTAGCCGGGGTAAGCGTAACCACCTGTAGGGAAAGGGGGGCCGGAAGGCCCCTTTTTTTGCCCGTATCCGCTACCTTACATTATGCTGACCACCCCGCTTGGGTGACGGCCTCTCTTTTCCACCGCCATGCCTACCAAGCTGTGTCTTCTTCTTCGCTACCTTTTTCTTTGGTGCGCCGGGGCGTTTCCCACTGTAGATTTTCCATTTGTCACCTTCTGACAATTCATCCCACACTTTTTTGCTCATCTTGCGCGACGGTCCCGCCGCATGTCTTGGACTATCCGCCATCGTTACTTTCCTCTTGTGTTAGTTTAGTACCACGTTTCTCCAGACCATAGCCTTCATTTGTATTATAACATACGTGTCAATACCCCATATGAGATATACTAAAGGCGCTCTCTGAAAGCGTTGTATAAATCCCCCTCATATGATGCCAGTATACCTAGCATGTGCCTCTCCATTATGGATTTCCCTTCCAACCTGTAAAAATCTAGGCCTACACCTAGCTTCCTCGCTATCGCAATATCCCCTGTCTTCCTCCTGCCGCTTCCAAAACAACTGAAGCAATCTATCCTCTTCAGCCCGGTGTCTAACCAACCCTTACCATTGCACCTACCACACATCCCATCACTGTTGGCCTCATCTACCGCTACCTCTGCCAAATCCCAGATGTATTTCGGGGTAATTAGCAGGCTTCTGCTTGTATTCCTCTTCTTGCGACGCTTCCATACTCTCCTAGCCAAGTCCTCTATGACCCCCCTCCTTCTGCTCCTATCCCCTGCATACTTAAACCTCACAAATCTTGATGCGTCCCTCGATAGCCCGGCCATGACGTAACAGATGACCTCACTTCTTATCCTTGGGCGCATGTTCATGTGGGTGTATGTGGTCAGAGAGCATAAATCCTCTGCTGATATCCTCATACGACTGTTCCTTTAACCCCCTCTTGTTCAATATATTACTCATGAATGCAAGCGCTACCCCTTTCTCTACGTCTTGTGTTGTAAATCGGTAGACCTCCCATCCATGCAATGTAGCAAGATTATATTTCTCAAGGTCACGGCTATAGCCCTTCCCCCTTGTGTGCCTCCCGCCAGTCCACACTCCCCCTTCAACCTCCATTGCCAACATCCTGTCCGGCCATGCAAAGTCAAAGCGAAACCTTCTCTTGTTCAGAAACCTATACTCTGCCTTGGGTATATCCAATTGGTGTACCATCAACTGATCCAGAAACAGTTGTTCTCCCTTACTGATGGTCAATGTACGCACCTGTCAGTGGCCCGTATGAGAGGGATACCATTCCCATTGCCCCATCCTGCCTGAATCTCTGCTTCTGAACGTGTATCTCTACCTGTTTAGACTCGGGGTTAGATAAGTCCCTGTATATGACAACGCCAGAGTCGGATTTGTTTCTCCAGTGTGCCGACCCTGATATATCCCAAAGACTAGGGACCGGGTAACTTCCATCCTTATCTCGGTACATCTTGGCAGGGTGTGCCACTATCCACAGGTGTATGCCATACCTCCTAGCAAACTGTCTTGCTCTCTTCAGACAGATACCTATGAACTCCGTCTCAGAGAACCCCCCTCGCTGTGTCTCTAGTTCATTCCATGGGTCAATTACCAACCCTCTTATCCCATGCCTCCTCACTAACCCACGAGCCGTCTCTAAGATGTTGTCCACTGTCCACTCGTGGTCATCCTCTGGGAGTATCCATTGGAAGTGGTCTTTCGCCCAGTCAGTGGCGTACTCCAACTCTTCTCTGGTCATACGCTGTGTCAGCCCTTCCCTGAAGGGAGCGCCTATAAACTTCTCTACGATCCGGGCCATGTGGTCTTCTAGTGGTTGGTTCTCGGGTGAGAATATGGCAAACCTCCAACCATGGCGCTTGGCTATGTTTACCATCATGGCATCAAGCCAGTTGGACTTGCCACTGCCGGGTATGCCAGTAACAACGCTGAAGCAGCCGGGGCGCACTAGGTAGTGGGCATCCAAAGAATCCCACCCTGTTGATACCCCCTTCTCCAATCCATTCTCGTATAGATCGATGAGTTGGTCTGATAAATCACCTGTTGTGAAAGTCCCTACTATAGGGTACGGCTCGGCATGCTCAATACACTCAGCCAGTAGCTTCTTACCGTGCTCCATGAGCACATCATTGGCATCCTTACAGCCCTCGGGCCATGTCACTCTACTGCACACCTCCTTGCCTAGCCTCCTAGCTAACTCCTCCTGCAACATCTGGCCCGGAGCATCGTTGTCTACCGCTAGGACGTACATCCTGTCGTCACCATTTATGCGTGGCTCGTTGAGGAAATCAAACTTAGACGAGTAGTCCTTTGAGTCTACACTTGGAGCACCGTCCGGCACACTCACACAGTTACGGATGCCTGCCTCCCATAGGGATAGCTTATCCATCTCACCTTCCACGAAAATTATGGTCTTGTCATCCTCCTTGATGTCGTCGAGTCCATATAGAATTCTCTCTGCGTTGACCTCTGACCTGAACTCCTTCTTGCCTGCCCGATACTTTGCATTGACCAGTTCACCATCACGATAGTAGGGAAAAACAAATGCTTTCTTCACCTCTTCTGACTGAGGCATGTAGACTTCCTTAACATGCACCCCGCAATCCTTTGCTGTAGTCTCTGATATCCCTCTCCCTTCAAGCCAACTGACTGAACCCTCAGTTAGGCCAGAGGAGGACACTGGGTCTGGCTTACGGTACTGTGGCTTTCGCCAGTGCAGGTTGTTAGTCCTTTGACTCCCTACCTTGAGTGTTCCAGTCCACCCGCAGTGGTGACAACACCACACCCCCTCGTCTGTGTTAACCGATAGGCACTTGACGTTCTTCTTCCTGCGTTGGTTGCTGCATTCTGGGCAGGTCGTTGATACTTGCCCTGTGTTGGATGTAACCTCGATACCGAAATCGTGGAAGGTCTTCATGCTACGAACCCCCGCTTCTTCTTCTTGAAGATGGCCCCAACATATGCAATGGGATTAGCCGGTGGCTTTATAACCATCTGCATAACCGCTCGGCCCACCTCTTCGATACCGTTCTCCTTGATCAACTTGCCTAGGTATGGCCTGTTCCCATCCCCAACAAGCTGATCCCAAATTGAGAACAAACTGAGGCTGTTGTCTGGCACCGCAGGTGTCGGACAGACAGCCTTGTTACTATTTGTAATAGGTAAACAGTAGGAAGAATCACTTTTTGTCAGACGTAAGACAAGCTCAACAGTCCCTAATGAGTGTGTCATAAGGTACTGGACTAGATCGCTTTTAGTGAATCCTTGCTCCTTTGCTATCCTATCTATGGTGTCAGACAGGTTGTCGTCCAACCTGAGGGTAAATTTCTTACTCATGGCTCTCCGATTTCATATAAAATTGAGGGGAACCATTGATCTTACCACATTGTGTGGTATACTAGCAACTATGAAAGCCTCAGAGAAGAGATACCTTGAGTGGGTTAGTAGCCTTCCCTGCTCCCACTGTGGTACACTCCCGGTACAGGCTCACCATCTTCGAGACATTGGACTAGGGACAGGACAAGGGCTAAGGGCAGCGCATCATCTGACCATCCCAGTATGTTACCAGTGCCATCAAGATTGCCACAACGGAACCTACGATAAGGAGACTCAGTTCAGGTGGACACTGAAGACTTTGACGACGGCCTTCTCTCAGAAAATTATAAAGATGTCTTGATCCTAGTCAGGGTGCATGCCGACCAGTTGACTGAACAAGTGATCAAGGCGATAATCAGATCAGACATACACGAGGTAGCGTACCGTGTTGAAGGTGGGGTGTACAAGTTTACTGTGCAGAATATCACCTTCATGGATGCGTTGAACTGATGGCGGCTAGTGAATCTGAGGTGGTGCAAGAAGTAATGAAACAGTTTGAAGACCTATGGCCCAAGATTCTTTGGGTTGATCCTAACTTAGAGACATACAAGGAATTAATTCGCAGTGTATATGCCCATGGCATGACGACCTCCTTGAAAGTACTGAAAGAACACCTCAACAAACTAACGGCAACCATACACTGATGAGAAAATACATCATCAAAAGCGAGGGGGTGAGGGAACGCTGCCTTCAAGACATATACCGGCTTGACTATGCTATACCACACGAGGTGGTTATAAGGCCGTACAAGCATGTGCGTAGCGTTGAACAGAATAATCTGTTACACACATGGGTAAGAGAGATCGCTAATGAGACGGGGCATACAGTGGAAGAGATCAAAGACCACCTTTGCTCTGAATTCCTTGGCACTAAAGACTACGTTGGTTTAGACGGGAGCCATAGACGTAGGCTCATAGCCACATCTGAACTCAATGTAGAAGAGATGTCAGCCTTGATAGAAAGGGTGGCTGAACTAGGTGCGGCAGTGGGCGCACGTTTACCGGAGATAAGATATGGATGAACTGCATCCAACACAGCAAGAGAACTACGAGGACGATCAGCAAAGGTTCGAGGCTGAAGTCCAACAATGGCAACGATACGAGGAAGAAGACAAGATGCTAACCAAACGAGATTTTTTAAATGAACTTGTGCAGAAGAACCACTTAGTAGTAGAAGAGGACATTTTCACTCTTTCCCTTGGTGGTAAAAAGACCCCCATCATTGCCCGTACTGGGATTGAAAAGATTCAGTACATCAACAACATTAGAGTTACGTTTAAGGCAGAAGTGCTAACCTCTGACTTCTCAGTCATTAAAGCAATTGCCATAATGGACACTAAGGACGACACCATGCAGGTTGAAACTTACTCAAGTGCTAAGTATGGGAAGAGGCCTGAGGGTAACACCACCTTCAACTACATCCCAGAGATAGCGGAGAAACGTGCGCTCTCACGAGCGGTGCTTAAGATATGTGGTGCCTATAGGTATGGTGTCTATGGCGAGGATGAGTCGGATGAATTCAAGAAGCCCGGTGGTTACAAGGGCACCTCCTCTTCTGACCTCCTGACTGAGAAGGCTGCGTGAAGTACGCCACATGGCCACTGCAGGAAAAGGATGTCACTTCAGAGTTATGCGGCAAGTGTGGCATCTGCTGTTCAGTTGACATAAGGCCTAAGTACAGAACTCCAGATTATGAGACACGCTACATGGAGTTTCTTGAGGTGATAGTGTCAGGCCATGAGGACATAGAATTTATAGGGGATGGTGTTACCATCACCTGCTCACACCTCAAAGACCAGAAGTGCAGTATCTATGATACCAGACCACAATTGTGCAGGGACTTTAATTGTGCAGCGTGGGCTAAAGTAAGTAATAACCGTGAGCAATACAACAGGGTGCTACAGCACCTAGGGATACCATGAAGAAGACCACATTCAAATGAGCCACTGGTACGACAAGGACGGTGCCCCCCGTTACGAGATTGAGGGCAAGAATGGGCTTCGCCCCACTACCCTAAGGGACGCACGGAAGCATGGGTGGGTGCCGTCCGTATCAACTGTATGGAAGGACATGGTAGCAGCGCCGGGATTGGTCAGGTATTATCAGGATCAGCTATTCAATGCTCAGGCCAAGAACCCCCTGAACTTCGGGGAAGAGGACGCTGCCTACAAGAAGCGTGTGTTTGCGATATCACGTGACGCTGCGCTTGAAGCTGCTGAACGTGGCACTCTTATCCATGGGATACTAGAGGCCTACTTTAGGGTTGGCACAATAGAGAGTGGCTACGATGCCCTCATAAAAGGAACCAAGGATAAACTCTTGGAGGTATGTGGTGACCAAGAGTGGCAGGTAGAAACATCCTTTGCTCATGGGCTTGGCTATGGTGGTAAAGTAGACATGCACTGTGATGAGTGGATGGTGGACTTCAAGACCAAGGAATTAGACAGTGGCAAGAAACCAGATGTGTTCGACTCCTATGGAGTGCAGCTTGCCGCTTACGATTATGGATTAGGTGGTGGCAGAAAGCTGCTCAACCTTTTCATATCAGTTTCTTCACCGGGATACGTTATTGAGCACCACTGGGAAGAAAGAGAGAGGCTGACAGATATGTTTATGACAGCCTTAAAATTATGGCAATTAACCAAGAGGTATGATGCTTCATGGCAAGCGTAAATAAAGTAATTCTAGTAGGGCATGTCGGTAAGGAACCAGAGATCAGAGAGACTAAGGCCGGTGACACAGTAGCCACCTTCTCTCTCGCTACCAACAGTGGCTACGGTGATAAGAAGACAACAGACTGGCACCGCATAGTTTTCTTTGGCAAGACTGCTGATGTGGTAAGGGACTATGTTACCAAGGGAAAGCAACTGTATGTGGAAGGCCGAATATCTAACCGTAGCTATGATGACAAGAGTGGTGTCAAGCGGTATGTCACGGAGATAACAGGCTACTCTATGCAGATGCTCGGCGGCAATGGCTCGGACCATGCTGATGTCGAGGAAAAGCAAGACATACCCTTCTGATGTATATCAAGCTAGGCAGGATTTACAAAAGGGTTCCTAATGCCAAGTGGGTGCGTGAGTCCCGTTGTTGGGTGACCATAAATACAGACCATATATGTTGGCTGAAAACATCCTCAAGAAGAGTGGAGGTGGTCCCTATGATGGGCGCACACGACACCTCCCACTCGCTTGTGGAGAGGTCAGTAGTTGAGGTAGGCCTGAGTGATGGCAGCAAATGGGTTCTTCATATGGAGGATGCTGATAAACTCTCCATAGAGGCAGGATGTAGCCATGATAACTCAATTGGTATCGGGTTTGAAGGAGCGCCAATTTGAATGTATATCAGCAATGGATTCACAAGACTAGGTATGCTCGCTACCTAGAGGAACTGCAAAGACGAGAGAACTGGGGAGAAACAGTGCATAGGTTCACTAGTTTCTTTGAAGACAGGCTCGACCTAAGCCTTGGTGCTGATGTTAAGTCATCCATACTTGCTCTGGATGTTATGCCAAGTATGCGTTGCCTCATGACTGCAGGTAAGGCATTAGAGCGTGACGCTTGCGCCGGATATAACTGTAGCTACCTGCCTATCGACTCGCCTCGTGCCTTTGATGAGATCATGTACGTCCTCATGTGTGGTACTGGCGTGGGGTTCAGTGTTGAGAGGCAGTACATAAACCAACTGCCAGAAGTGTCTGAAGAATTTCACGATACAGATACGGCCATCGTTGTACGTGATTCCAAGATAGGTTGGGCAACTGCCCTAAAAGAACTGATCAGCCTGCTCTACAGTGGGCGAGTTCCCAAGTGGGACTTGTCTAGGGTCAGACAAGCCGGGTCACGGCTTAAAACTTTCGGGGGACGCGCAAGCGGCAGTGAGCCATTAGACAAGCTGTTCAAGCATACTGTTTCCATCTTCACCCACGCCAAAGGACGCAAGCTGACTAGCATAGAATGCCACGACCTTGTTTGTCACGAGGGTGAGGCGGTGGTGGTTGGTGGTGTGCGGCGTTCCGCTACCATCTCGCTGTCTAACCTTACTGATGATCGTATGCGCCATGCCAAGTCAGGCCAGTGGTTCTTGGAGAACGGGCAGAGATCAATAGCTAACAACAGCGTGGCCTACACTGAGACTCCAGACACTGGCGCATTCCTCAGAGAGTGGACATCCCTCTATGAAAGCAAGAGTGGTGAACGTGGCATCTTTAACCGGCAAGCGGCAAAGGATATGGTCCCAGAGCGCAGAGATAACAGCTATGAGTTTGGAGTAAACCCATGCTCAGAGATAGTGCTCAGGCCGCGCCAGTTCTGCAACCTATCAGAGGTGGTGTGTCGTCCTGATGACACGTTGGCTACCATCCACGAGAAGATTGCCCAAGCCACATGGATTGGTACTATACAGTCTACCCTGACAGACTTTCGTTACCTGTCTACCCCATGGAAGAGGAACACAGAGGAAGAGAGGCTGTTGGGTGTCTCCCTTACTGGCATCATGGACTGCCCCGCTATACTGAAGGCAACCGACAAAGAACTACAGGGGCTAAGAGATTACGCAGTAAAGGAAAACGTCTCTGCCGCCAAGCTATTGGGCATACCTGAGTCAGCCGCTGTCACCTGTGTGAAGCCGTCAGGGACAGTGAGCCAGTTGGTTGATTCATCGAGCGGCATACATCCACGGCACAGCCGTCAGTTCATTCGCAGAGTTCGCAACGATAAGAAGGACCCCATCTCTACCGTCATGATAGAGTCCGGGGTTCCTTATCACGCTGATCCACGCAACGATGGGTCATGGGTGTTTGAGTTTGGTATGAAATCGCCTAAGGGGGCGATCACTCGCCATGACATTACTGCCCTTCAGCATCTGGACATCTGGAAGAAGTTCGCCCTCAACTGGTGTGAACACAAGCCCTCTATCACTGTCTCTGTCAGAGAGAACGAGTGGGTAGAGGTGGGTGCATGGGTGCATAAGAACTTCAACATCCTATCTGGTGTTAGCTTTCTTCCTCACGCAGACGATGACCACAGCTATGAGTTGGCCCCATATGAGGACTGTTCGCCTCAGACGTACAAGAAACTGGCCAAGACACTCCCTGCTGAGATAGATTGGGATGCGGTCAAGGAAGAAGAGGATCAGACCACAAGCAGTCAGGAATTTGCCTGTATGGCAGGAGCATGTGAAATATGAACCGCCCCCTTTATGAGACAGCACAGCACCTGACTAAGGAGCGCAAGGTCATGCGTATCCTAGCAGAGAAGCTGAACTGCACCTACGAGAAGGTGGAGAACATATCCTATGGGGTGGATTACTACTGCGAGGCACCCAACGGGCCTCGTGTGATTGAGATTAAATGTCGTAAAAAGAAGTACCCGTCATGGTTGGTGGCCATGCATAAGGTTTTAACTGCCTCACGATGGGAGTCTGTTGGTGTCCCGTGTTGGCTTTGTGTTAACTGGGAGGATGATGGCTCCATCTATATGGCGAGGCCGTGTGCGCCGGAGGGCGCTACCCCCTATACAGTAGAGTGGAACGGCAGAACAAAGATGAAGCGAGGCGACAAGGCTGATATGGAACCACACGCCAGATTTCTCCTAGAAGATATGGCGGAGGTTAGCTAGGGTGAACCTTCTTATTATCCCTGATGCCCATGCAGCACCGGACTACGACAACGAAAGGTTTACGGCGGTAGGTCAGTACCTAATGAGGGAGCGCCCTGAGTATGTGGTGTGCTTGGGCGATTGGGCTGACCTGCCGTCACTCTCTTCTTATGACAGGGGAACAAAGGGGTTTGAAGGCAGGCGGTATAGAAAAGATGTCATCAGTGCCGTAGAAGCCCAAGAGAAATTCTTTGCCCCTTTGCGTAAGTTCAATGACCGCAGACGCAAGAACAAGGACAAGCAGTACAGGCCTAAGTTCTACATGTGTCTGGGTAACCACGAGGACAGGATAACCAGAGCCACCAACTCAGCGCCGGAGTTGGACGGAGCCATCTCAGTGGATGACCTCCAGTACAAGCAATTTGGGTGGGGGGTGGTAGGCTTTAAGCAGTCTATCACTCTGTTTGGCATTACATTCAGCCATTACTTCACCTCTGGTATAGCAGGGAGGCCCATCAGCAGCGTTCATTTGGGCCACACGCTCGTTTCTAAGCTACACTGTAGCGCGGTTCAGGGACACACCCATCTGTACAACCACGCTGAACAGACACGCCCTGACGGGCAGAAGATATTCGGGCTGAGTGCCGGGTGTTTCAGCCACCCAGACTACAGTGAGAACTGGTGTCAGGATACAGAACACCAGTGGTGGAGGGGTGTAATTATGCTGAAAGAACTAGATGGAGAGGGTTATTATGATGAGATTGTGGCTGTTACTCAGAGGAAGTTGCTTCGGGATTACTTGTGATGTTGGTAATAGAAACTATACATCCTGCGGGGAATGCGTGAAAGCTGTACCACTCACCTTTCTCGTCTTTGGTGGTGGCTATTTTAACCACCTTTTTGTCCTTATGGACGAGGTATCCCGTGCTCCATAGGCGCTGTGGCTCTGCCTCGTCTGCTTTTTCCCAACCACAAGTGGCATAAATATCTAGCCACTCCACTACCACTAGTCTCATAGCGCTGCGCCCACCCCCGCTGTTTCTTCGGAGAATTTTCTCCTTTCTTCCCTAGCCTCGTCTACTTTACGACGCAGGTGATTAACCTGCCTGTCTCTTTGTTTCTTAGAGAGACTCCTATCATCACGGACGCTTGTTATCTCCGCCTTGAGTCGGCGCTCTTGGGCTATATGTCTTTTTATCTGAACGCCTCTTGCGCCGGGTGGTATGGGAGTTAGGTTCAGCCCCACCAAGGACAGTGCCGCCGCTGTTACGTCTCTCTTTGGTTCGCCATACCTGTTGGTCCTTCCCATGGTAGCGTCGAATATCTTTCCCTCTAATTCACTAGAGTCCATCCTCGCCACCGCCTTTACCAGAGATGGCATGTTGATGAAGCCACGGCGTGTGAGTACGTTAGGCATAGACATCTGCCACGCATAGCTTAGTGTGGCGTAGCCCCTGTCAAAGGCCGAATCGTTTTCGTCTATGATCTCACGTCCCGTAAATGTATCTTTGTTGGAAAGAAGAGCGTTGGCTACTTGCCAACCGGGGGCAACAAGGCCTGCCTCTCTGGCGGCTTGGCCCCACTCTCCTTTAACCAACCCCCCTACGGTTTGTGTTATGCCACTCCATGGGAAGAAGTAGGAAAGGTCAGCCACCTGCAGCCTGCCGTGCTCGTCCCTGAAGGGCATGATAAAACCACTCCCTCTCTCCCGTATCCACTCTGGGGCAAGGCGAATAACCTTCTCCCACTCGTCGTCTTCAAACGGGTTGCTGCCAAAGAGTGCTTGAGCACCGGCATATAAGGAGACATATGGCCAGAATCTCCAAGGATATCTCGCCACTACCTTGAGCAGTTCTGGCAGAACCTTAACCTGAAAGGTGATGAAGGGTGCTCCAAAGAACGATGATCGCAGGCCCCGAACTATGGGGGACACCTCACTGTAATCAAACAATACCCTGTTGGCTTCTAGGACTGCTGCATATTCAAGGGTAATAACGGGCTTGCCGTCTGGCCCAAGATTTTCTGGCAGGTTTCGTATTTCCTCTAGGATGTGTTGTTTGTGTTCCAGATTGTATTGAATCAGTGCTGTCTTGCCCATAACTTCTAGCATCTGGTATATCTCAGCACCAGTTTTCCCAATCTTTCTTGCCCACTCTCCAAATTTATGTGTGAGAGAAAAGACTCCCTCTTTCTCCGCTCTCCTGAACACCTCTTCAAGTTGCCTCAGTTCAGCGGAGACAAGGGTGGTCCCGCTGATCCCATATTTGTTTGCTATCTGGTGTGCGGTGAGGCCCTTACCGTCTGGCCCGAGGTTACCGAATTTTGGACCGTCGTCAATACCCCTGTACTCTGCTAGAAATGCGGCACGTAGACGAGAAGGTTGGGCTGAGAATGGCATACCCCCTAGTAACTGCAGGTTGACAGTGTTGGTTACCATGTTCCTAGCTGCACTAGGTGGGTTGAGGGGAACCTTGAGAAGTTTGAATATGGACACCCACCTTGCCATTCTAGTATGTGTTCCGAATGGGTTCCACGGGTTTGCTTCCCCAAAGGCTACGTCTGCGTTGCCTAATATGTCATCGTATATTTCTTTTCTAACCCATGCTCCCGACAACGGCCCGAATCGATCATCCTCAGGAATTGGCCTGAAACTCGTTGGATCATACTCCTTGCTGTGGTATTTTTGGATAGCATCGTTTACTTGTTCTGGCGTTGGATTTGGGGGAGCACCAATCTTTACGTAGAATTTCTTTACCTGTGTTTCCAACTCTCCAATATGTGCAGCTATGTTTTCCCTTACCCTCTCTGATGTCGCGGGATAATCAGACACTCTTTTAAGTCCTTGTATCTCTCTCCTGATAGCAGCTACTGTTCTACGCTTGGTAAGGGTTTTACCAGTTTTAGGATCGGTTACCTTGTATGCAATCCACTGAGTGGGGAGAACCCAAGGGGCCTTCCCTTCTTCAAATGCCTTCTCTTGTGATATGCCTTGGAGGAAATCTAAAAGCACCATGTCTTGCGCGGGAATTGTATAGGCCTTGTAAACCAAGTACCTCACGTCTGTGATCTCGCCCTTCATCTCCCTCATCTCTTCGTACATGTCTATCCTTTCTTTCGTCCAGTGCAGTTGACTGGGCTTTCTTCCCCATGGGCTTGAGGTTGGATTCTTTGTACTCAATAGATTCATTAGGAATATTCTAGGCAAGTACGCATCTTTAATGAGTTCTTCCTCTGGGATTAGCCCCATTGCTACAGCTTGCTCTCCTAAATCGTTGATGAGTCTCTTATATTTTACAGTTGCATCCCTAATTCTTTTGCTTTTTATTATCATGGAATCAGCATCGGGAGTAGTGAGGTACTCTACTGCCTGATCATTTTCTTCCTTGGAAATGTTTTCATAGGTCTTGAGAATCTCTTGTCCTATTTTTTCTTTCTCTCCCTTCAGCCCCTCCGTTTCTGATCGCCCCATCTTGTACATGCCGGAGTATGACAAAGGTTTAAGGGGGTAGAAAAACTTTAGAATCTTATCCTTAATAGCCCTAACCAATGATACGTTCTCCAATGCCTTCTCACTGGTGTACCTGTTCAGGACTGCATTGGCTGTATCGATGGCCTTTTGGTCCAAGGCCAGTCCTGCTTCACTATCAAAGATAGCGGAGTAGTTCTCAGTGCTTCGGATAGAAGCCTGCTCTACGTTCCTGTTGTGTGCTCCACGAATGCCGCCACGGATAAAAGCAAGCAGTTCTTTCTCACTCAGCTTGGTTTCAACACCGACAATGTTCCCTAACCACCGCCGCATCCGCGCCCTGACTCTTAATGCCAAGTCCATAAGAGTCCTCCACATGTCATCGACAATCCCTTCCTTCCTTCCACGATAGGGATCGACTGCCTCTGTGTAGTAGCCTATGGCCTCTTCTTCTATGAAAGACTGCGCCTCTTGCTTAGTATATGGGTTCCATTTTTTGCTTGCCGCTTCGCTGAGAGAGGTAGGTGCAGCAGATACAAAGTTGAATAGCGCGGCGGCTAGGCGAAAAGAATTCCGCCATTCATCAGACGATTCACGCAGGCTACGAGCACTGGCTAGGATGTAGTTCCACTCCTCTTGCCCATAGATGTTCTTCGCGCCAACATGTACACCAAGTTCATGCGCGAACACACCGCCTATCTCTTCTTTCTTTATGTTGTTAGTTATGAACCACGCTTGTCCATTGCGCTCAACCGCCCTGACTGCTAGTCCTTGGGGAGGGTCAGGGACATCCTGTTGGTTCTGTACAATTCTAATAGCGCCCTGTTTCTCTAGTCGAGCAAGGTTAAGTTTACCTGTCCTCTTGGCAACCTCTTCTCTGAATTCCTTTGGCGTTAGTCCTGTGTTGTATGTAATCCTGCCTCTGCTGTCGCTTGTAGGCAATGGCTGCACTACTGAAAAGTTAGTTATGACATTGTCTACCGAGATTTTCTCCCCGGTTGTACCGCCTTTACCGGGAACACCGCTTAACTCCACTGGAAGCAGATATAGATCAGATGGTGTGCTCCATGAGTCAGCATCTATCATCATGTTAGGCTGAAAATCAATTGTGCCTTTCTTCCCTTCTGCCTCTATCTGAAAACTCAGGTTTGGTTTGGTCCCCCCGATAAACTTAAGCAGGCTCCTGTCGTCACCCATCTGCTGTATTTTTTGCCACTCACCGCCAAACTTATCCTCGAACTTCTGATTAATTGGGATGTTGTAAAGCGACGTGTTTGCGTAATCATCAGCAGACTTAACCGTGTCGTCTGGCACTCCCTGACGCAGGTCTTTCTCTAAGTCAGTATACTCCTTCCTTCTCGCAGCCTCATTTGCCCGTTTGGTGGCTTGTGCTTTCTCAGACGGGGTGCTCTCCCTTAACACTAGCCCTTGGGATACAAGAACTCCTTCTATCCAACCACCTCTACCCCACTTGCTGTCTTGTGGAATTCCAGACATCTGCCCCTTCCACACTCTTTGGTCGCCCTCCATAACCTCCCCGTACTGGTAAGGTTTTACTCCGCGCTGAACAGCAATTACATCTCTTATCATTTCAGCTACTGTATGTTCTTGAAACCCAAGCAATCCCCTTGTACTTCCCTCGTCTAACAGATTGTAAGCTGTTTCTATTTCTTCAGGTGTTGCTTTTAAGTTATCAATAAACGCCAACTCACCAAGAGTACCGTAGTCTTCCTCAAGTTCCTCAACTGTTTTGTCAGGTCTAAAATAAACTTCGGTGTACTCTAGAATAGCTTCTTTGGTGGTGTCACCTTCATCTACAGACACAGGGGGTGGTGTGACTTCTGGCGTAACCTCTGGCGGAGGCGTTGTGTCTTCTGGTGTAACTTCTGGAGCAGTTGCTATTGCTCCTGCCGCCTCCTTGAATTCAGCGTCAGTCAGTGGCCTCTCTCTTCTGGCGAACCTCAATCCTTCTGGCGTTTCCTCAATGCTCCAGTTCCTCAGATCAAACTCATATCTATTGGTGTCTGGGTCATAGTCCAGAAGGAATGGGTACTTCTCTACATAGTCTACCCATACGTCGCTATCTTCTGCTTTCTTTAAATCCCTAAGCATCTTATCTTCATTTACAACGTGTGTCTCTGCAGGCACTACCACATCAGGCTTAACTTCTGCAGGCTCAGTCACTGGTTCAGTCACTGGTGCAGGCGGTCCCATTATCTCCGGCTCTGCATTTGTCTTTGCAAAAGCATCCTTTAATACTTTCAGTCGTGCTTCTGTCTTCTTGTTGTTCTCATCTATGTTCTTATTTATGTCGTCGTAGACAGATGATCCCACTTCCCACCCAAGGGAAACCTTACCCGCAAGAGGAGGAGCAACATAATCTGTTCTGGCAAAGTTTAGCGTCTGCCCAACGACTTCTCCTTGTGGGCCTACGCGCCACGCCCTATTCTGAGCGGCTATTTCTTCTGGTAGACTAACAATATCTAGTCCTTCCCCTCTGTCTGTCTCCTTAGACAGCTTGTTAATAAATGCAACAGTCTGCTTTACACCAAACTTGTCGGCACCGAGAGCGTTTGTCTCTGTGATACCATCGACAATGATGGTGTATTTTTCTGTCCCGCGCTTCCCTGATGGAGAGGGGGTTTTAATAACCTCCAGTCTAATCAACCCAGTCGGGGGGGCTAGGTGCGATACCGTCCACGGTGTTCTGTCTACTACCCCCTCACCCTTAAAGACCATAGGCCGTACCCTGTGGCCTATGTCTAGCACATCAAGGTATCCACCCGGTGCCATTTCTATCTCAGGTATCTTTCTCTTGGGTGCAGCGGGAACATCAAACTGGATAGCGTCGTACCCAAGGATATCCATCTCAATAGGTAGTTCTCTCTTCCACTCTTCCTTAGTGGTGATAAGTTCAAAAGTACCCGCCTCTTGCCTTACCTTTCCTATCCTTCCTTCCATAGTACCACCGTCAAAGAAACTAACCAGTGCGGTGACACCCTTCTGCTCCTTTAACTCCTTCGCCCTTTTAGACAAGAAGACATCTCGCTTCTCCCCCCATCTACCAAACGCATGGGTTTGCGGGATGAACATATCATGGAAGAACTTCTCCATCTCTGTGACATCGCCCTTCAGGTTTGTGTTGAAGGATGCGACCAACCTTGCTCCTTGTGCCGGGCCTTTTGAAACTAAGGTTTCGTACTCGGTTAAACCCCCTATCCTCCTTGCCACTTTCCCTGTTACAAATACCTTAGTGGCCTTTTCAATCGGGACTTCCCTTGTATAGCCTAGGTACGATACTAATATTCTGTTTTCTTTACCAGTTAAGGTTGGCCTTTGCTCCTCTATAGTGTGTAATCCAATTATCCCCTCGTCTGTTTCATGGAAGGCACGATATACACGGAACTTTGTATCCACTGGCAGAGCGGGAAGTTTGTCTCTTTTTCTTTCCCTGTTTATGGTGCGAACCATACTAGGCTCAAGCCGAACTTCTACCTGTTTACCCCTACTCCACGCATCAAGATTCTTGCCTAGAAGTTTCTTGTCCTTTGTCAGATCATGGGTTTCTGAGGTTGGGCGTTCTAATTTCGTAGGCCGCGCCTCCCTCCCTTCTTCATACTTCATTGGCCCACGCTCAGTGACCACCCTTTCTATGTTTAGAAGCCTGTTCTTCAACTCCTTGAGCATCACCTCATGCTCTTCCCTGCTCTCCCAAGTGAGGTACACTTCGTATGTCCTGTTATAGTCAGGGTCAAACCTTGGGATTGGTGGCCCTTTTATGGGGCCTCTCCACGCTCCAGTGAGTTCACGAATAGGCACTTCACGCATCTGTTCTCGGACAGAAGACTCAGTCTCACGCTGAACTATGACACCTCCTGTTACAGGATCAACCCACGCTGCGCTAATTGTCTCATGCCCCGGAATAGACTCTGGCACGGATACCAATGCCTCAACACCGGCCTCAGCATCTTCATATGCCCTTTTTCTACCAGTTAGTGACTGTGAAAACCTTCCCCGTTTAAATACCTGCTCATTCTCTGGGGAATCCACCCTTATAAAGGAGTCAACACTTAGAGTGGGTGCCTCCCCCGTTAATTCTTCTACACCAACAACATCCATCTTGCTGATGTGATGGCCTAGGATTTTTATGTACCCTTCGGGCGCTTGGCCTGCTGATAGGACATAGGAAACTTCTGCAGGAGAAGTCTCATACCTATGGAAAAACGCAGGATTAATACCTACTCTCTTTGCCACCTCTGGCGCGATCTTGACATGGTGGGTTTCAGGGGAAGGTAATACCTGAGTGTCTGGGTCACGGACATCTAGAAGAGAAGCGTCTTTAGGGTGTCCCTCTGGCTGAACAACCTTTATGCCTTTCGCTTCAGCCTCGGCGGTGAGCCTGTCTTGTTCCCTTCTTGCTTCAGCGGCCCCTAACCCCTTTAGCCTTGTTGTGACTTGCCCCTTTGCAACAGCTACTTGTGATTTTCTGGTATCTTTCCCTATCTCTCTCTTGGTTGAGACTTTGTAGCCACCGATAGGCTTGTCCTCAGGCCAGTTTATGGACTGAGCGTCTGCTATCTCCTCGCTTGAGAGTTTATCTAGAGTGGTGCCTTTGTCTACTGCGTATTCCCTTAGCATTTTAGTGAAGAGAGGGTCTTGTCTCCAGACAAGGCGTTTTTTTCTTGGTTCTTTCTTCGTGATGGTAGGCGGAATAGGGCTGACCTCCCCCTCAATGGCCTCTCCTTTATCAACACCTGCGGCTAATCTTGCCCCTGCAATCTCTAGGTCTGGGCCTACCAGTCTCTCTATCTCTTCTTCTGTTGGACCGCGCAAGACATCTAAACCATACTCAGACCTTGCCTCTTCTGACATTTGCTCAAAGTTTAGTTGGGCCGCTTCCTTTATACTGTCTTCTAAGGAGCCTTCCAGTTGCACCCCTTTCTGCTTCTCAATCGCCCAGTCAAGAATCCTATTCTCTTCTTCAACGGCACGATTATAGGGAATCCCTAACTCTTCCCTTGTCTTCGCGCTATCTTTTATGAACTTATCTATAGCCTCCTTGGCCCTAGCAGAATACCTTTTTACGTTAGCTGATATCCTCTCTCCTCTAACGATAGATGCATTAGCAAGGGCATTTTCAAAGTTGCCCCTGTACTTCTTATCCTGCATGAGTTTCTCGAAGGCCTTAAGATTTACCCCTCTATCCCGCGCTATCTTTATCCTGTCGCCTTTCTCTGTATACTCATAGAGTTCATCATCCTGTATGATCGGATCAGCATACGCTATGTCTGCTCTTGTAACCCTATCAGTGTACTCTTGTTGGACTTCTCCTATTGGTCGGACTGCCACCAATCTCCAAGTAGCGTCCTTCCATGTCTGCCCTTCATCGGGGAGTACAATTTTAGCCTCGTCCCCTGTCCTGTCGTCCTTTAAGTGATAGACATCCCTTACCTTTATCTTCTCCTCATACTTTTCCCTAGTTGCAAGTATGCGTCTTTGCCTTACAGGCTTTTCTGCGTCGTACATTCCGGGCGCAGGATTCTGAGCAGCAGTTATGTTCAGAATTGTAAATACTTCATCCCCCGGCTCATTATTTCTCCACAACCTAACCTTGTCGCCTCGGGATAGGGGCATCTTCCCAGTCGCTGTGAGGTGCTGTGCATACGCCGCCCTTAGAGCGTCTTCTTTTTCTTGGTCTAATGTTTCCTGCGCTTCTTCCGCTCCCTGAGCCTGTGTCAAAGGAGCAACGGCATACTTCTTCTTAAGAGGGGCAATCGTTCTGCCTCTATCTATAATCTTGTCGCTCTCGTTATCTGTAACTATCCAATCTGATTCCTTGTTTGTACTTTCCCTCTTGATGGTGACTTCACCATTTGTATGTATGAGATGGTAAGTCGGCTCAAGTTTCCCCGTCTTTGGGTTTGTCTTCATAGACGGAGCGCCATTACTCAGATTTAAGATTGGTGTTTTACCTATAGGCCACCACCCCATCTCTGCCCACTTCCCAACTTTCCCAACGGGGATGCCTCCCCAGTCATCCGTAACTATGAGGTCTTTATCTAAATCTATAACGTCAGGAATAGTCCCTTCAAATGTCGCATCCTCACCATACTCTATCCTACGCAACTGCTCATCAGTGAGCGGCGGCGTTACCCATTCCCCAAGTATCTCATTCCATACTTTCTTAGGTAAGATGCGGCGCTTGCCCCATGAAGCATCTGGCGTTCCCATCCCAGAGATAGTTCCTTCGTATGGCGCTGTCATCCCCCTCCCCGGAATAAAGGAAGGGATGGCAAGCTGTCCTGCCCGTCTTACTATCTGACCGAACTCAGTCTTCTCAACGTCAGAGAGTTGCTTCTCCATTCGACCATTAAGGTATGCGCCGTATAGACTCTGCAAGTAACTCGGGCTTCTCGGGCCTAGTTGTTCTTCTCCCGTGGCCCCAAATTCCCCCATAGTTCTGAGATGTTCTTCTGTAGCCCGAGCCTGTCTCGCACGTGGGCTAAACCACTCCGCTGTCATGTATTCAGGGGATAGGCCCGGAAGCTGCCCCTCTATTTTGGTGTTTAAAGCGCCCTTCAAAACTGACCTGAACTTCACGGTATCTAGCGTGGGTAGCGGGGTATCAGGGGCGTTGTTTTCTTCGGCCACCTTTCCCAACTCAGAAAGCGCCTTTGCCTTTGCCTGTGCCGCCCTCCTTAAACCCCCATAAGCGATTGGTATCCCCAGTAACCCACCTATTAACGCTCCTCTGGCTCCCGCCTCCTCCTGCTCAAGCATCATCTCTTCTGAGAACTCAGGAAGCGCATCCTCAGCCTTTACATACTGAAGGGCCATGTTCTCAAAAACAGTCTGGAGATATTCTGTGCTGCCTTCAGTAACTACGCCCTCTAGCGCACCCCCTAATAGAGTGCGGAACTTCTTGTCTGGGTTCTTTAGTTCCTTTCCGAAATACCCTGCAAACCCTCGCCCCATACCCATACGGTTTATTACACGTAACGGCAGCAGCATGTCGAGCACACTCATGGCCGCACCAGTTCCTGCAGCAACAGCAGGACGAGACTCTCCTGTCTCCATCAGTAACTGGGAATACACCTCTGCGGTGTTCATGAAGTCTATTGTTCCAAGAGCGGTAGCAGTAGCGGCCATACCTGCACGGGCGGGTGTACCACCCAATCCTCTGGTTAAAGCTGCTGCCGCAAGCGCGGGACCAAACTGCGCCATTAAGGTAGGTATCTGCTCGGAGACAGAATTCAATCCCCAAGCAACGGCCCCTTTCCAATCGTCTATATCACGAACTGTGCGGGGGCCTTTAAGCTGTTCATCCAGTTCGTTCATGTCCATGCCCATTAGTATGCCACTGGCATAGGCATCTCCAATCCAATTCTGGCCCATCTCTTGTAGGCCGACTGTCTTTAAGAAATCACCACCCATTCCGCTAAAGGTGATTCCGGCAGAACCGAATAAAGATTTCGTTCCTTTTTCAAAGGCTATTCCAATATCCCCCCTTTCTGGGGCGGCATACTGCAACGTCGGAGTTGTTGGCATTCTTATGGCCATAAACTTTCCTCTTAAATCTTAGGCGAAGGCTTCAGATTCTTTTAAGTATTCAACTATTTCTTGTTTAGATGAGGGGGATAATTCTTGAAACTCTGCAGATAGCAGAATCTGCGCCTCATCTTCTCCATATGCTGTTAAGTAATCTAACAATTTTGCTAAGAATACCTGTGCATCTGTAGTAAGCGTAGACATAGGCTCCTTAGGCTGTTGTCTTTCAGCCTGTTCTCTTTCGACTGCACGTTCTTCCATTCCCTCTAAGGAAGCGACAGATTTTTCTAATCTTTCAGGGGAAACAACCTCTTCATCGGAGAAATCAAAGTTTATCATCCCAGTTGTTCCCATCATCCGATCCAGACCGGAGGAAGGACCAAGACTGAGAGGCTCTCCTTCAGGGGTAATTATTGGTTTCTCCCCATCCTTTGGTTTCTCCCCATCCTGTAGAACCTGCTGAAGTACTGAACGGATTGGACCCTCTCGGGATTTTACATTGAGGACTTTATCTAGCCATCTTTCTATTCTTCCTTCATTCCAATCTTCCTTGGTCATGGGGGAAAATCTGTTCTCCAATCTCCAAAAAGAGCTAAGAGCCTCTCCTGCTCTTTTCCACATCCCCACAGCAACATCAGAAAAACCACCTAAAGACCCGCTAACTATACCTGCAGGGGAAAGTTTTTTTATCTCCCCCTCTCCTGCATCAAAGTCCTTCCCACCTTCTGGGTATCTTTCTTTCCACAAGCCGTTCCAAACGTGGAACGCAACCATAGGATCAACACTCTCGTCTATTCTTTTTATAAACTTACCATAAGCGCCGCCTTCGTTCCCCCATTTTAATAGGTCGGCATGGTTAGCTTTGGGATGTTGCTTTTCAGTGGTATCAAAGACAGCATTCACCAACTTTATAATGTCTGTCTCAGCGGGTTCAACAACATCCCCGCCGGTGGCCCTAACATAGTCGATATAGGCGTTCCTAGTTGCAGTAAAAAGATCAGCGTACATCTTCCTATTGCCCGGATTATCCTGCTCGAACTCCCCACTCGTAATAGCATTTTCCATCGACTCTAGACGAGAGCCTAACTGCTCTACGCCTACTTTGTATGCCCCAATTTGTTGTTCCGCCTGCCACTTGGCAGTGTCCATAGCGGTTGCTTTAGCTGCAGCCTTACTCGCAATAAGATGCCCGGCCATTGGTTGCCATATAGCAGCGGCCTTATCTACATTCCCCCAATCAATAGCCATTAGGCATCCCTCCCGACATTGGTGGGCCACCCGTTGGCGGTCCTTGCTGTGGCGGTCCTTGCTGTGGTGGTTGTCCTACCATGTTCCCTATCATGCCTTGCTGCGCCTCAGGAGAATCCATCTGGCCTCCCATAACGCCCTCAGTCATACGAGATGCGGCCTCGCCGTTAACCTTTGAATCACCAAGCTGCATGTAAGCATCAACCGCTGCGATAAGGGCATCGCCCTGTATCTGCTCAAGCTGTTGTTCTCCCTGCACCTGTATGATTCCTTCCTGCATTGCCATCTCTATAAGAGCATTGATCACCTCGGCAGCTACAGCTAGGAGAATGTCTCTTGAAAGTTCCTGTCCAGACCCATCCGCTACGACCATCTGCATATGCAGTAACTGGCCAGTAATGCCGCCTATTGCACTGGCAGGGTCACCTTCCCCCATCTTGGCAAGTAGCTGCTGCTGAACCTCTGGGTCGTAGATGAATTCTTCTACATTTGATATTAATATCTCTGCCTGCTTCTCATCATTAGGTGTGGCAGGTTCTGTGTGTCCATTTCCGATCATCCTAGCGCCCTCTGTGGTCGTGATCCTAGAAGACCCGGTGGCCTGTTATCAATAGCAGAAGTTCTCACGCCTTCAATCGGCTTCCTTCCTGTGTTCAACCCTGCGCTTGGTCTGGGTTTATTACTTGCCATTGCTCCAGTAGTTCCGGGTATTCTGCCCCCATATCTTTCCCTTACTTCATCCCAACCTCCGGGCTTAAATCCTGCGACATACCTGCTTCTTTCTCGCTCCTCTGCCTCTGAAGTATTAAGAAGTGCAGCAATGGTTCGGACCACATTAGTCGTTGTCCACATAGCCATGCCGGGATTATCTTCCCACATCTTCTTGTATAGCGCCCATGCCTTTTTTCCCATGCTCATTAATGTTGGCAAAAATCCCGGATCAGTAGCGTGAGAACCAACCGGTATGTTGTACTGATCAGCCCCATAATCATAGGGCATGTATCCACCCGCCGGTGTAGCTGCACTAGCGACAGCGCTAGAGGGGGTACTAGCGCCAGTACTGGGTACAAGTGGTTCTAATCTAGGGGTTAAATCGACACGATTTTGGTTAGGCGGAACTATCGGCACTTCGCCTCCGCCCAACCGATTCATAAAAGGCACAGAGAGTCCTGTCGCATCTTCATTCATTACAGGAATCATGGGGCCTATTGCATTAGGTAATCTATTAGGAAGAACTCCCGCTTGCGCTGAACTAACAGGATTCAAAGACCCTACAACCGTCTGCATCCATGTGTCCTTCTCTACAGATGGTGTGCTATAAGGGAAGAGATTCTTATTAAGCTGTATCCCTTGGGAAAGCAGGCCTTGTTTCCCTTCCGCCATGTCGCTTAATATAGAGGGGTCTGGATATGCCTCCTGATCAACCATGGCCGCACCCATAGATTCATACGGGGTGCTACCCGGAAGAGCGGAGGACGTTACATCAGTGGTTGCGCCAAGACCAGTAGTAACATCAGCACCAAGGCCAGTAGCAGCATCAGCGCCAAGACCAGTAGCAGCGCCGGGTGTCGCGCCGCCTACTGCAGCGTTAGCCGCTTGGGATAAGGTCTGTCCCTGAGAAACCCCACCCATTAAAGACTTACCCCACTCTGTAATCTGTGGCCACCCTCCTGCTTGGAAGCCAGTCATGTAGCCGTAGCCAACGTAGGCAGCGGCGGCTACTAAAAGGACTGGGGCAATCTTCTTAAGAATCTTGCCTACTTTCTTTATGGCCTTTCCTATTGTCTTTACAATGCTTCCCATTTATTTCTCCTTGGGTAAGACGTAACTGTCACCTACCTTTACGGCTCCCAATCTCTCGTATAGTTTCTTTGTTCTATCCATATCACCAATACCTGACATGACACCAAGGTTAATCTCGACTACTCCGCGATTCATCCTAGCCCATTGTATATAACGTCGTAACAAACTAGACCCCCAACCCTTTCCTTTCTCTGTCACATAGAAAAAGAGATCAGCGGCTTGCTTCTTTCTGGAGTACCACAGTTGGTTGGTAACGCCAATAAACACTCCCTCTATTGCACCCGCTGTTTCTACGACATTAACTAGGTGCTCTGCAGACAGGATGCAAATCTGTATATTCTTCTTGAGAATACCCTCATCCAAGGGAACTCCCTTAGAGACAGATAGTTCGTGGGCTTCTTTGCAGATTCTTATTATGTGGGGGATATCATGGGGAACTGCAGCCCTAATCATCAAGCCTCACTTTCTGTCATTGGTCCCATCCACCTTTCCACTTCTCTATCCAATCACCGGGGGATTTGTTGTCTCCAAATATTAAGTCCCATATAAAAGCAGTGGCCTCTGCGTTATCTTCTATACCAGAAAGAATATTAGCAGCGTTAACTTTTACCCCTTCCATGCCTAATCTCTCTTGCATGTCAGTTACATATCTTGTTTTCTCAAACCCAACGTCAACCGAATATTTAGATGATGCGGCTTGAACGTCTATGCCGTATTCTTTCAAGTCAGCGTTGAGTTGCGCTTCCCATATCTTCCTGATGTTATCGATCTCAGCAGCCTGAATCTGATAACCACCTGCAATATGTTGGAGAGTTTTTTGAATAACACCCTGAAGACGGGTATTCATCTCTTGGTGATAGGCCTTATTGTTCAGTTCCCTGTGGCGCTCAAGCATTCTAGAGTCTGCTTCGGCAATAGGCCCCGCTACAGCCATTACAGCCCTCATAACTTCTTCTTGGGCCATGGAGGTATTCCTACCAAGCCCTCTTCCTGCCTGCTGCCTCAGAGAGGATTCTGCTGCTTGTCTAAACAAAGGACTGTTCTTATCAAGCATAGAAGCAATTCTATTCTCTACAAACTCTTCATCTTTTACAGGATCAAGAGTTATATGCTTTGGAGTTATAGATTCATCTGGATCATGTGCAGGTCCCCTGAACTTTGGTGTTTCTTTAGGGGGAGGATGAGTCTCACTGATCTTCTTCTTGGGCGGTGGTGGTGGTGCGGGATCGGCTGCAGCGGTAGCGACAGACTTAGATTTCGCTTTTTTTGGAGGGGCCTTAACGACTGCCTTCTTTACTACTGCCTTCTTTACTGCTGCCTTCTTCCTTGGCGCAACCCATACCTCATCACCTGACTTACCGCTAGTGACGTTCCTTAACGTCCATCCCTCAGCCTTCATCTTTCTCTCTTTGGCGTGTTTCGCTTTGGATTGAGCCGCAGCAGCCCTTTCTTCTTCAGGGGTCAGCCCTATATAACAAATCCATGGCTCCATCCGTGATTTGATTCGCCACTCATCTTCCCATCTGAATACATGTTTGATCATCGCTTCAATCCTCTGTCAGAGTACTGCACAACAGCGCCCTGTAAGGTAACTGGTTTGTCATAGATGGAACTGTTCTTTATAAGGATACCCATGTTCTCTCCCTGTCCACTGATTCTTGCTCTCGCCTTGTCCACCACAGTCACACCTAACGTGTCATTACTGACATCGTCCACGTTCCACTCGTCATTAGTGACTGCTATCTCATATGCGCTAGAGACTGGCAATGTTCCGTCTCCGTAATTAAAAGTTGGATATACATTCAAGGTGGTGCTTGTATCAGCAGCAAGTTCCAATAGAATCTCTCTGAATCTCTTCTTGAGTTGAGGGGTTCCGTAGTGAAAGTATGAGAGCCTTACGAATGAATCAACAGTTCCTCCATCAAAGGAGGTGCCGGAATCTATCTTGCGTACATACCCGTCATCGAACCCACCGTACAATACCTCATCACCATTTGAATCTTCTGCAGAACACGCACAGACTATCTGATCTAGCAGAGTAAAGGGGAGTATCCCCTCGTTCTTGCCATTTATAAATGTCATGGCCACACCAGTCTTATCGTTGAAATAAAGTCGGTACTGGTTCTTATCCCTGACTCTCAATGATACCGCTATACTATCCTTATATTTCTGAACAAGAGGATCGACCTTCTGCGATACAATGGCTTGTTTAAAGTCACCATAGTTCAGCGTGGATTTAATAGACGTTATCCCCCTGTCATCTAGGAATATAGTCGTCTGCATCTTCTGTACGGTGCCGTCTACAGCCCCGGAACCTGTATAGAATGTAGTCAAGGCCCAATCCGCAGTAGATGAGCCGTACAAGACGTATATATTGTTCCTGCCAAAAATAGACATAGCATCCTTGGCCTGAACTGATAGCCCGGTTAACTCATCCCCTACGACTATCTCAGAAGCACCCGCTGTAGTGCTGAATATTGTTGGTAACTGGTAACTTGAACTCTGTAACGAACCCTTTGGAAAGGTGAGAAACAGGTGGTTTTTAAACACCTCAATATACTTAGGCGTGTCTGTAGACATACCTGTTACTATCTTTACAAACGTAGTCCCATCATATTCAAAGGCATTATCTACAGTGTTGGCCCCATACATCTTCTCAAGACCATCAGTCCCTGCAAAGTTAAAGTTTACAAAATTGTAGGAGCCGCTCGGCTGCAGTGTCTGGCCGTACTGTGTTCCGTTAGCAATAGCTATCGTTTGAGAAGAGGGTTGGCCAGAACCATTTATATCAGCCCTGTCTCCACCAAGAACCTGTATCGTCTCCCCATCTGTCCATGTCCCTGTGTTACCAGTGACTGAAAGATATCCTGCAGCGTCATCTGTTGACCATGCGCCGCTTGCAACCTGAATCTTCTTTACTGTTGCTGTTTTGCCGGAACTCGCACCAACTATAACGTCATTTTCTTGTATCTCATTCGCACCACCATCAAAGGATATAGTAGGACAAGAGAGGTTCTCGTTATCAACAAAAGTCCCGCTTATACCTGTTAGTACTACTGTACCTGATGCCCCAATATCCCAGTTACCATAATAAGTAACTCCTGCTATTGTTCCGGTAGCGCCTCCTGCGCCCGTTAAAACTGCGCCAACAACCATCTCACCACTAACCGTGGTTCCATCAAAATTTAAAGCGGTCCCCAAGTCTACTTCAGTCCATCCTGTAGTAGTGGCTTTATACATCCCTGCGGTTGCACCGCCTACCTTATTTCTAAAGGCATAGGTATCTCCGCTATATCCCCATACTCCTACAACACTGCCTTCACCCGGAACTACATTAATATCGGCTCTCTGGTCTTCTATTGCTATCTTCGCTTCAGCAACAATAGAAGAACCGCTATATTTATCCCTTAATACTGGTGGCCCATAAGAAAGAGCGGTGGCAAGAAGGCCCATTAGCCAACCCTAAATACAGATAATTGTCCATAATGCATCTGGAAATTCTCAGACCCGGCATCTCCATGTTTTACTTGTGCTAACAAATCTGTATAAGTGGTGTGACCTGTAGTATCAATAATTCCAGAGGCCGATACCATGTTATCCAAGGTCGCAGCTACTTTTTGAACAGCGGCATCATAGCCCGGATATACCACACTTCCGCCTGTATCTTGCGTTGCAATCCTAAATGTCCATATTACAGTATCCGTTCCAGTCTGTGCAAAACTGATCCCCAGATTGACCATGAAGAATCCTTTGTCATATATCCTGATCCTATCATTGGCAAAATCGGCATCCGTTCCTACGGTCGTTGCAGACACAGTTCCAGTATCATCGACCGCATCGGCTCCCGTACTACCCGCATTCCAATCTATTGTTGTAGTTGTAGCGGTTGCGATTGCCTGACTTGCCGGTGTTCCGGCCTTAGCGCATATAGTTGCATA
>Ga0080013_1001433_pt1 | contig 31802 bp, 53 predicted proteins | sample ETNvirenome_6_85_FD_69236 | JGI IMG/M metagenome (GOLD analysis project Ga0080013, IMG submission 69236) | Marine viral communities from the Pacific Ocean - ETNP_6_85 (SPADES assembly) (version 2) | ecosystem: Environmental > Aquatic > Marine > Oceanic | place: Pacific Ocean | collected 2013-06-19 | reverse complement strand
CCAACTTTCGTAATTCGCCAATGTTGCGTCAAAGTCAACTGCTACTGTTATTTTAGATTTTTCCGTACTCATATTACTCCCAATAACTTTTCCATTTACTTCCATATACTTCTAGAAGTTTTTCTTTAAACTGTTTTGTTTTTACTTTGCCATCCAAAGATCAGTTCCACCAGAACCGCCTTTACATACTACTCCCTCTTCTCCTTTTCTTGGAATATCATATTTTCCGTTTCTTGTAGCGTTTTGAAGCCTCCCGTATGATGCATTTTAGATCGATATCGATTGCAATCCTTTGGTTGACCGTCAGTCCCACCTGGGAACGGAGATGCCAAAAAAACTATCGGATGAAAAGTCTTCGCTGTAGTATTTTTAATTATAGTTATTAAAGCTGGATGGTAGTATGAATACATTGTTTATTCCTTTTAAGAATACTAGGACATATCTGGATATTTAACATCTTCAACCATCTTTTTTATTCTCTTCGCTTCTGCTATGACATCATCAAACGACACAGGCCCAGCCCATTCATCAAAGCCCACATCAATCAAAGGCAAACCAGGCATATGTTCATCTTTCCATCCATTCAAGTTTGAATGAGAATGACCATGACACATGATAGAACCTCTAAAAGAATTATTCCATACAACCATAGGCCAGTGACTCAATATAAACTTTATCTTATTGTATTTAACTTCTTTATAATGTCCTACGAACTCAAATACTGTTCGATATTCTCTATCAGTTAAATAATCATGATTGCCTCTGATAAAATGAATATGTTTACAATTTATTCTATCTATATATTGTCTTACAGTACGGATTTCTCTAGCAAAGCCTAAATCGCCTAACATATAAAGAGTATCATTAGGTTGAACAGATGCATTAATTCTATTTATAATAATCTGATCCATTCTATCTACAGACTCTTGAGAGATTTTGAACTCTTTCAAAGCTTGTCTGTCATCGTCACATCGACTTTTGATACCTTGAAGAGTATCTTTTTCAAAGTCTGTTAAGCAAAAAAAGCGGTCACAATATTTAATTATATTCGCATGATTAAAATGTAAATCTGATGTTAAATAAAGCATTATTTTCCTTCTTCGATTTCTTTTTCTAATTCTTTAATACGAAGTTTAGCAGCAAGCAATTTTTGATTCATATAACAAGAACATCCAGGACAACCCATAGGCTCATGCCTAATCGCATTGCAATGAATGTCATGATAATATTGTTTCAAGTCTACTTTCTCAAGATATTTTTCAGGAACGTAATCAGTCAACCATACACCATTAGTAGATTGATAAAACTTATAACCATCAAGATACATCTCTTGAGATTTAACGGTTAAAACATATGGATCGCCCTTACGTCTTCCGACTGTAATAGCTGTTTCTCTATCTGATGACATGTGTACATGATGTCGCTGCATTTTTTTTATGCCATGCATCAATATCTGAAAAATAGCTTTATTCGTTGTCCCATGAAAAAGATGTTTAGGAGGAACCGTAGAAACATAATCTAAATCTATATCAACACTATGTCCTTGAGATGCCCTAATTTTAGTTTTATCTTCACTAAACTCAAATCTCTTTTTGTCATTTTGTTCAACTACAACTTCAAGTTCAGTCATAGACATATCACATTTAGTAAGAATGTCACTTACTAAAGCCCAACCAGCAGAACCTAGTATCAGTCCTACTGTTTCTGGTTTATGTCTTAAAATTAGACTTAAAAATTTACTTTGTTTGACTACATTCATAATTTATTCTTTGATTATTTTTTTAAGTTCGATTAAAACTTCTCCGTATTTTGCTGCATCTTGATCTACATACATAGGTTTCCCATTTGATGCAATATCATAATCTCTACGAACACAGTCGCAAGACCACATTTTTTTTACAAATGCTTCAAGTTTTTCAATTCGTGTTTGCTTTGTATTACTCATTTTTAGCCTTTCTGTTAGCCCCATCTACGTTTAGCTCTTAGGCATTCTATTTCTGCCCAAAAACCTTTACGCACTGCCAGCCATTTACTACAGCAAGCTCTAAATTATCAGAATTATCGTGATTTTTGATTTCCGATATTTTTGTTACTTTTACTACTAATGTTGACATCTTATTCTACCTCTAATTATATGTGACACCAGAATGTACGCTAATGTCTACATCACCAAATAGTTCTTTCAATTTCTTTTCTGTATCTTGCAGACTTTCTACAAGACTTTCTACAGACCAATTGTCATCTAAGTTGCATCCAACGTATGTCGTTCTGTCTCCATAAGCCATTTCTATGCCTAATGCATCGCACATGGTTTCAAGATCTTCATATTTCTCTTCTATGATAAAAATATCTTTACCGCATTTAGGACAGAACTTAGAACCTTCCGATTTCAATTGGTCACGATCTATGTCGCAATCACAACCAGCCATTACATTGTCAGAACCGTCTACACCAGTTGCTTTGCAATAGATAGGAAACAATTCTTCTGAGTCCATCTCTACTCCCATAATGCAAAAAGAGCTACTCGAACTGTTACTTACAAAACCGTTTCTTTTCTTCATCGTTTTTTCCTTTAATGATAATGATTTCTGTTTAGTTCATTAATCGCATCTTCTGCGTTTTTTATACAATCTTTGCAAGTCTGACTATCATGGTTTATCTTTCCTGGACATTTTTTCTGTCCACAGAATGGACCATTACAAAAGTCGTTGTCGCTATCCATCTTTCCTAATTTTTTAAAATCGTATTCCATTAGTTATATATTGTCCCAGAATGTACTCGGATACTAACGCTTTCGCCGAATAATTCTACGAGTTTCTTTTTGGCATCTAACATGTTTTCTACTTCTTTTTCTACTGTATCATTGCCGATGTCTTTGCCTACATAAACACACTCTTCATCAGTTGTGAGTTCTACGCCTTTATCTCTGCATATTTCATCTAACTTTTCATGAAGATCCCAATATTCGAGCTTCTTGAATAGAACGGCTCCGCAGTTGGGGCAGAATTTAGAGTCTTCTGATTCTAATTGCTCACGATTGATATTGCATTCGCAACCAGGCTCTACTAAACCCTCTACGTCAATGGAGAGAGCTTTTAGAGCTAATTCTGCGTCATCGAAATAAACGCCAACTATACAAAAGCTACTACTCGAACTGTTGCTTACAAATCCATTTCTTTTCTTCATCGTTTACCTTTCTTCATCTATTGTAAGTTGTTTAAAAATCGGGAATATCTTGTATTCCGCCGGAAGTCTCTATATCTTCTGGTCTTACCATTGTATAGTCTACAAATAGCTCGACCTGACATTCGAAGAATGCCTTTTTCAGTTTGACTTCTTTAATATACTTGAATTTTGAGTCACAATCTCGTTTTTCTGAAATAAAATCATTCAATTTTTGCTCTACCTCATTTTTAGTCATTTTGTCATCATCAAGACTATGCAAATAATCATAAAGATCTTTAGACACAGATGGAGCGATATTGTCTTTAGGCTGTTCCTTTTTGACGACTAAAAGGTATTTAGCACTATCAGGAATATCTGCTAAATCGAAATTAGCAACTTTTATTTGACTGATAGGACACATTTTTGCATCTATTTTGTCTCCAAAGACACATGTTCTCAATTTGTCAGAAATTTGAGCTTTGAGTTCTCCGGCTAAAAAGCCACAAATCTCTTCTCTAAATCCGGTAAATAAATCGATTCTTTCTTTTGTAGGTTCTATCGTTTCGTCCATGAGAGTCTCAAGCATCGCTTGTAATAGAGGATATTTGTCAGTATCAAATTTAATCCAAGTATTTATATCGTCGCTGACAAACTCACCTTGTTGGAAACGAAAATCATAGTCTACTATTGTTTCTTCATCGTCCATGCTTTTGAGTATAGATTGTGCTACTTTTGCGGCGTTCTCTGTTGTAAATATAGATTCAAACGTTTTCATTTTTTATTTCTTTTCCTTTTCTCTTTTTTCATAGCATTAGCTGCATTAACTAACCAACGACCCAAATCTTCTACATCTTTAGGATCGTTAAAATAAACAGTTTTCTTTGAGGCAAAGCATACGAATATCTCTTCTCCAGAATGGAGAATGATTTTCAAGCCATTTCTTTTTATTGATCCGAGCTTCTTTGCCATAGCTATGTCCAATGTTTGTGTAATATCTATATTTGTTTTCGTCATTTTTTATGATTTTCTTTTCTTCCACTTCAAATATTTCTTAATTTTAGCGTTTGACTTAAGACCTTGTATAGTATTGTACTTACGTCCAAGATCTTTTTCGCTAGGAATTAAATCATGTATTGCATGGTGACATTCCCTACAAACAGGTGTCGTTTTGTTCATCTGCTCTCTAGTATATCGTTTTTTAAACCATTTGTTAGAATGGACTGTTTTAGGAATAAAATGATGTTCCGTATATCTGTCACATTCTAATCCGCATAAAGAACAAATCATAACTTACCCTTTAAATAAAAGCCCAAACTTGCCTCTCATTATATCTTTGATACGTCCTGTTTTAACTCCAAGTCTATGATCTACAACCCTAGACTTAATGAAATTATATGTCCTTATTTTATCAGATCTTCCTCCACCACCCAACTGTTTTTTTATTTCTTTTCTATTTTTTTTATCATCAGCACTCTTATAGAATTCATTGACTTTTGCAGAGAGAATCTTTAAAGCCTCTCTTTTGTTGGCATGTTGACTTCTGCCGTTGATAAAGACAGATATATTGGTCGCTTTATGAGTCATTCTAACAGCACAGTCACGCTTGTTCTGATGCTGTCCACCAGGCCCGCTCCCGCCTTGCGTCTTCGTAGACGATGAGCATTGTATCTCAGATTCTTTTAACTGTTTGAATCCGTCATTGAATGGTAATACTGCTACAGAAACAATAGAAGTTTGTCTTCTACCTTTAGTTTCTGTAGGCGGGACTCTTTGTACGCAATGCTTACCAGCCTCATTTTTGAATAATTCTCCAGCATTCTTGCCAGTCAGTTTAGCTATAACATGACCTTTAGCTGAAAGTAATAATTCTGATTTGAGCTTGTTAGCGAGAGCGTACTTTAGATATGCTGCGAATAGATCGTGGACAAAGAGTTTGGAATCGCTTCCTCCCTCTCCAAATTGGATTTCAAGAAAGACACTGTTAGAACCCCTAAAGAGACCTCCGATTGCTATACGTTTTGTTTTGACTATTTGTTTTCATACTCTTTTCTCCTTTCATTTGATTATAGAATACCGCCATCGTCTCCAGCAGTAACGTCACCATTTTTTTCAATTGCCAACTCTTCATACGGAGCTACAACTTTTCTGTAAAACTCCATTTTGCAGCAATCAAACGTTCCGATTATATCTTGCAAAGTAGCATATCTAATGCCAAGTCTATCTGCAAGCTTCAACGCTAAAGTATACATAATATAATTATGATGTCCTTTAACTAACTGTGTATCGTCTATTTCTTCCAATTCATCTACGATATCATCGATAAGTTTATCGTATCGATATCTATCTTCTTGGGGAATGTATGGCATCGTTGCTCCTTCTATACTTTCTTAAATTTTTCTTCAAGTAGTAAGTCAAGGAATTCTTTAATTATTCTATACGGTTTACTTCGTACAGTCATGTCATACTTAGGAACGGCAACATCTTTAATCCATCCTCTAAGATCGGTTCCTTGCTCTGCTGATCTTGCATAAATATCGCAGACCATCTCAGCAATATAGATACGAGGCATATCAGCGATACCACCCCAATATTCTGGATGATGCTCATTTGTACAATAATGCTGATCCAAAGCTTTTTGAAGCAATTCTTTATTTTCTTCTCTAACCAAGTGGTTCCATTCTATACCATGGAATTTTGATTTATCATGACTCAAACTATTCGCAATAAGAATTACGGCAAACTCTGGGTCGCCAGCTTCTATTAAACGTTCGCCCATAAGTTGAGCAGCATCTTGAACCAACTTAATATGCCTGATTAAAGCACTAAGATGTTTTCTACGACTATCATCTAACGTAATTATAGGTTCGACATCAACAGTTTTGGTAGAAGTCTTATCACCATTTTTTGGTTTTGTTGACATTATTATCTCTTTATTTAATGTTTTGACATTGTTCATAAGCCTTTAAGACTGAATCAATATCAATGTTTGTTATTATAAAACCAGACGTATTAGAAATTCCTATTTCTACGCCTTTTTTGTTTTTTCTATCTTTAGTTTTATAGCTTACTATTGTATGAATGCGTTGAGGGTTTATGTAATAGTTTTGTTCCTTTCTTTCTAGTACAAGTAGTCCTTTATTCGTATGTATTTTGTCTACCTTTAATTCAATGAACCCATAACTTTTCCTTTGTATTTTTGCTGTATTTTCGGTCTTGCCAATGTGGATCTCACATGCAGCAACAACGAAAAAAACAACAAGAACTAAAGTCAACGCTGTAACTCCAAACGTTCCTGATTCCAAGATATTATACCTCATTTCTAGTCACATTACCAACTAGATTTTTTATTATGTTTAGAAAAGAATTTCAAAAGACTAAACGGATTGCCAATAATTTTACTGTCCTTTTTCGGACTTCTATCATATTTTTTGCGTTTTGCTGTCATAACTTTACCTAAGTTTATTATAGCGAGAAATCAAATCACAATTAAGAATTATTTCTTAACCATTCTACTTGATTGATTACACCTTGAAGAAATGATGTTTTTGGCTGATAGTTAAGACATCGTTCGGCTTTACCGATGTCAGCATATGTAATATTTACGTCACCTGGTTGCATCGGTCTATTTAATATGACAGCAGGATGTCCAACGACTTGACTGATCGTCTCAATCATATCGTTTAAAGTTATTGGATTTTTAGAACCAAGATTAAATATTTGATAAGAATCGCACCTGTCGATTGCGGATTTGATTCCATCAACTATATCATCTATATAAGTATAGTCTCTACTAGAATGCCCACTTCCAAATCTTTCTATAGGCTGTCTAGCCAATATCAGTTTTGCAAATTTATTGATAGCTAAATCATGTCGCTGTCTAGGTCCATAGACAGTAAAGAAACGCAAACAAGTCATAGGTATCTGATGAAGATAATGATATGTATGACATATCAATTCACCAGCTTTTTTAGTCGCAGCATATGGACTGATTGGAAAATCTACCGTATCATCTTCGCTAAACGGTACTTTACGATTGTTCCCATAAACACTTGAACTAGATGCGAATATAAACTTAGGCATTGTTTTTTGCAAAAGACATGCTTCTAAAACATTGATTGTACCCGTAATATTGGTTCGAGCATAACCACCAGGATCTTGTATGCTTGGACGAACACCAGCTTTAGCAGCTAAATGAACTACAACATCAAACTCCATTTCTTCAAATAGTTCTCTCATGCGACCATAATCACGAATATCTGCTTCCATAAGCCTGAATCGACTATATGGAAGATCTTGCATATTATCTCGCATATCTTGTATGTTGCATTTCGGTCTAGGAATATCATGAAACGTAGCAAAAAACGATTCAAAATTATCAATCCCAACTACTTCAATTCCTTCAGCCGCCAAATTAGCAGAAAGGTGAGAGCCAATAAAGCCCCTTGCTCCAGTTATTAATATCTTCATCTTATTCCTAAGCGTTATTCCATTTGTTTTTGTCGGACTTGTTAAGAGGGAATTTCAATCTTTCCTCTACGATAAACGGGACAGAGTGTATAATTTTAACCGAAACTCTAGTTATACCAAACTGTTCTCCTCTAGATGTGTTAGAATCAATAGATACGTCAGATAAAAGTCTAGCACATTTTCTGCGTTTATGAGCTTGATATATATCTTCTGCTTCTGTCACAGTTTCTATTGCTTCAACCATTCTTTCTGTCATTTCAAAGCCAGTATCTTTTTGACTAACATGACATTTATTGGCTTGATGTTTCATTTCTGCAATTGAAGGATCTGTGAATGTTACAATGAAATTTTTGTCAGAGGGAGGAAGAATAGGGACATGATTTGTTGGATATTCAGCAATAAGGACTGATTTTTTATCACGAGAATTTCTTTTGTGTCTGTCTGTCATCCAACATGATAAGGCTCGAATAGTCATAACTCTACTATTGTAGTTTATTGCATGAGCAGTATCGCTGATGTGAGGCAAGAAGAGTAGGGTTGGTTTCTCATATTCCATAAACCAATGAAGTTTTTGCATGTCAGTATTATCAATGGTTTCTTGTTTGTACGTTTTATCCGCTCTGAAATCGACTAATTGTTCTATCTTATATCCGAGCATTTTAGCCCATGCAACAGCTTCATCCCATCTTTGTTTAATCTTTTTGTTTTTAGAAATGTTCGTTTCTACTCCATGATACCCAGGCGACATGATGACGATCTTTACGTCATTTGTTTTATTGAGTAAAGATAGAGATGATCCAAAGTATCTACCATCGTCACCATGCGGCAATACAATAAGTATCTTGTGATTTCTAGGTAAATCTTTTTCAGTAATGATGTGAGGAATGGGAGCAGGAACCACATACCTTTGAACAGGTTTAAATTGGTACTCACTATCCATTTAGCTTCCCATCAATAAATTTCCTTAAAATAGAATCGACAAATACTCCAGACAGGGATCGAACCGCATAAAGTCGCTTCGAAAACGACTGCCTATCCATTTAGACTACTGGAGCGTTAATAAACATTTAAATGAACCTTTCTTAAAAGTTCATTGATCGAAACACAACCAATCCAAAGATAAAAACCAAGTAGAGCAATCGGTCCCAAACTCAAAGCAGTCCAAAAGAAGACTAAATCATCACTTTTTGTCCATTCCCATTCAAGTACAATTTTGATAAAAAATCTTATTGCACAAAAACCGACCAAACCGCTAAACAAATACAACATCAAAGGAATTAAAAAACTCATAATTTATCTCTTATATCTTCTGTATTGTGTTACTCATCATTATTCCAATAGCTTCACGCAAATCTATTTTCATTAAACCTCTGTGATGAAAGTAAACATCAAAATCGTAATCTTTATCTTCTGAGCTTCTAGTCATTTCTTCTTCCATGACATTATAAGCAACTAAACATTCGTCTTGGGACGGTATCACATATTCGCCGTTTTCAACCAACTCAATAAATTCATCTTCATCAAATTCATCTGAACCATGAACAATAACATAAAACGCAATTTGGTTGCCATCATACCTTGGATCTTCCGATAAATCAAAGAAAAATCTTCCTTCGCTATTACTATCATAATATATATAATTACACAACGTATCAAATTTATCGTAATCTTTACCATTAAATACGAGAAATAGTTCGTCAAGTAAAATTTTCTGTAATAGATTTATCTCAAAATTATCGTGAGGAGCTACAATCGAAAATTTTTGACCTTCAGTAAGCTTTCCTACAAAATCTTCAGCCGACATTCTTGTGTATGTAAACATTTTTTCCTCTCCAATTATCTATTCGATATTATAGAGCTAAAACCTTTAAATATCATGTTCATTAAGATAAGAACTCATTCCAAGTATATTCGTTTTCTTCAAATCTTTTCTTTATTTTCAAAAGCGTTTTTTTGATAATCTGAGATATTCGTCCTTCAGTACAATCTAGTAAAACTCCTATCTCTTTCATTATAATACCATCTCGATAATACAACAAAATGATTCGTTCCTCTTCTTCTGATAAGCGTTTTGTGACTTCTTTCCAAAAGTCTTCTCTCTCCATCTCGCCTGCTTCATCTTTGGAATGTCTTACTATATCAAAAATAGACCAATCTATGTCTCTACCGCCAAGATCAGCTTCTAACTTCTCTTTCTTCTTGTTGACAGTACAAGCCCTATCAATTAGCTTTCTATCTCTAAGATCGTCTATCGTTCTTTTTAGACCGATTCTATATATGAGACCAATATTATTCTCTATGTCCGTCTTTTCGGAACGATCAAATACAGATTTAGCGACAGCTAATCCCACAAAAGAACTTGCCTCTATCTCATCAGCAGGAACGAGAGGTAGTGAGCCTTTTAGCTTCCTTGTGATAAGATTACTTATTTTGAGCCAATCTACTTTTGTTGAAGTTTCCATTATATTTTGATACCTGCTTCTTTAAGAACTTTCTTAGCTTTCTCTATGTCTTTAGCTTTTTTGTTCTTTTTCTTGGTTGCTGATGCCTTTCTAGCTTTGTCCACTTTTGCTTTGTTCTTCTTTTTTTCTTCGTCAAGTCGTTCTTTTGCCTTTCCAGTTAAATGATCGCTACTGAGTTTTTGTACAAGAAAACCTTCTCCAGTAGCCAAGTCTCTGATATGAGCGTCACAAGGATGATCAATGTCAACATTTGAATATACTCTTTGATAACGGTCAATCATCAAATATTCTTTAAGAACTTTGACTCTATCTTCTCTATTTTTAATGTCTTCAATGTTAACCCAACCACTAGATGTAAGATCTTCCAAAAGTGCTTTTGCTACTTCTGGCGGCGTGTTTGGATCATCAATGATAGAAAAGATAGAATCACCAGAATATACAGTTGACTCTAAATATTCATCTGACCAATATTCACTTTCTCTTGTATTGGTACTGCTTACTACGATTATTTTAATACTCATTTTCTACCTCGTAATTTATAGTTAATTCTCCAAAAGCATTATACCATATTATACATCACAAATTAATATAAAATAATGGGTTAACCGGGACTCGAACCCGGAGCCTAGCGGGTAAGAACCGCTTGCTCAGCCGATTGAGCTTCTAACCCAAATAAAATTAAAGGAAATCGCATAAATATACAATAATATAATTATGACTCACAGAAAAAAGGAACTAATAAAATGAAAAACATTCTACTTTTATTGTTAAAGACGCAAGACCAAACAAGAATACTCCACTGGCAAACAAAAAGCTATGCACAGCATATGGCATTCGGGAACTTCTATGACGCTCTAACGCCTTTAATCGACTTGTTAGTAGAATGTTATCAAGGTAAATATGATAGAATCTATCTAGACGATACGAATACAATCGAACTAAAAGATGTCTCAGATGATCCAGAAAGTATATTCGAAGAACTATCTAAAGCTCTTTCAGAAGATTTTACAGATATTGTAGATGAAAAAGATACTGATCTTCTTAATATCAGAGATGAGATCATAGCAGAAATTAACAAATTAGAATATCTGCTAACTCTTAAATAATGGGGCTTCAAGGATTCGAACCTTGGATCTCGCAAGTTATGAGCTTGGTGCTTTGGACCGCTAAGCTAAAACCCCGACAGACTAATCAAACTTATCAAATAGTTCTTTGTAAAGTCTCATCCATTTTTCTTTATCGCAAGTATCGTCTAAGGTTTCTATAACTAAATCCCATGACAATCCTTTTTGTACGACCCAGTGAGAGACTCTAATAAAATTAAGAATCCTATATGTGTCTTTAGGATCTTCTTGTAATTCTTTAAGAGCTACTGTCAAGAGTCTACGTCTTTTATCATTTGAAATCCATTCGTTCAGTTCCTTTTGAACTTGTTTTTTTATATGATCTTGATTTGTTGGATCATATGGATTTTGTTTTCTCAATGGAATTCTCATTGATTCATCATAATCCATCCCAAACCCAAGACTTTTACAGTAAGTAGCTTGGATACATCTGGCACATGGATCATCCCATCCAGTTTTATCTTTATGCGGACAATTTTCCTTTTTCATCTTTAATCCTTATTCAACAGAAGCTTTTCTTTTCGCCCACGCTTTTTTAGCCGAATCACTACGCTTCTTTTTGGTTTCTTCTGCTTTAATTCTACGTTCTTCATACAAAGCAAATATATCTTCACCTAAATTCTCGGCAGTTTTATCTAATTCTTTGACTACAATACAATCTTCGCCCCAGTCTAATAGCTTTTTAGCAATATGCTCTTTTTGTCCTTGAGTCATAGTGTCAGTGTCATACTCTGAAAAATCAAAACCTTCCCAATCATAATAAGTTGCAATTGTAATCTTCATTTCTCTATCCTTTCTCTATAAATGCACCAAGTAGGACTCGAACCTACAACCTCACCCTTATAAGGGGTGCGCTCTACTCTTTTAAGCCACTGGTGCGACTACTACTCTGAATGGCTGGATTCGAACCAGCAGTCTCCTCGCTCCAGACGAGGCGGATTAGCCAAATTTTCCTACACTCAGGAATAAACTCGAAGCGGTAGGATTCAAACCTACGACCCACTAAATTTCATGTCAAGGTTACTATAAGCGAAAGTTTTCTCTCGCGTCTTACAATCCATCTAGGACTCTATCACTGAGCTACGCTTCGTTAAATCAAGGCGGTCAGATTCGAACTGACGATCTCCTGCTCCCAAGGCAGGCGGATTACCAAGCTTTCCCACGCCCTGTGGTTTTCTAAATTATTTCGTATTGTTTAGCCCATTTTCTTACAGCATTATCAGATACTCCAAACATTTTTCCTATGCTCGTAAAAGGTTTTCCAGAATCAATAATACTTTGCAACTCGTTTTTGGATGGTCTTATTACTTTTCTCACAAAAATATTACCGCATTTCATAGAGCAAAACTTTCTTTTATCATCTTTCGTTTTGAACTTCTTTTGACAAGTTTTACATCTTTTTTCGATTAACGGTTTGGGTTTCTTTTTAGGTATTTTGCTAATGACTATTGAATCATTTTTTTCAATATATAACTCCTCATGTAACTCTCTATGACAATTTGCACATAGCAAGTCACATTTATCTAGTTCTTTAACAAGCCTATCCCAACTCCAACCTTTCATTCTAGACCAGTTTTTATCTTTAGTCGCCGGATCTCTATGATGAAAATCTAATGCTGATACACATTTGTCATAACCACAACTTTTACATTTCCCGCCTTTATGTTCAACCGCTTTCTTTTTCTTTTTACGTCCTGATTCAATTACATATTTATTTTGACATTTACCGCATATCCTTTTCTTTTTACCATAAAATTTAGTTTTATCTGCTTCTCCGCAAGTAGTACATTTGGGAGGAGTATTTTTATGATTTCCTTTGTTGTATCTTTTGATATTAGTAGATAATTCCAATTTTCTCAACCAATATCTTACATTCGTTTGACTGCATTTTAATTCATTAGCTATTTCATTAGTGCTTTTATTTTCTTTTATCAACTGTTCTAATATGTTTTTATCCATGATTAACCTTTCAGTATTGTAGTCTTATATAAATACTAAAGGTTAGCTAAGTTTCCTTCTTTTTTATTTATAAACTAACTAGGCTACGACACTCTGACCAGACTGAGCTACACACCGTTTTATTTTATTTTGTCTTTTTGATTTTTTTAAGCCAATCATCTTTAAATATCTCAGATCGACATTCGCCTATTGTCGTAAACCATTTACACCATACTTCAAGATAACCTTTATCGTTAGCATAAGTATGAGTTACTAACATTAAAGGTCCACCAGTTTTAAATTCTACTGTATCGCCTTTTTTAATATCGTCCATATTACTTCCTTTCGTTAAAGGGGTCTACGAAGAATCGAACTCCGCTCTTCCGGGTAAAAACCGAATGCTTCGCCAACAAAGCTTTAAACCCATAATGAGTCATCATCAAATCGAGCAAATAGATCGCAACCGCATGAACACATTTCTAAACGTCTTCCTCCATGACCGTCTTCATATTGTTCTGTTGGTTTCTTTTTGTATGCTTTATTGCAACTTAAACAAAACCAAATATAACCTTCTGCTATCGCTTCTTCTCTAGTCATTTTACTGCTCCTTTCTAAACTACGCCGGACAGGATTCGAACCTGCGATGTGCATAAAGCACGCCTGATTAAAAGTCAGGTTCCTTACCGCTCGGACACCGACGCATGAAACTACACCCACAAGGACTCGAACCTTGAACCCTCACCTTAAAAGGATGATACTCTGCCAATTGAGTTATAGGTGCATAGGAATTATTCTGTTGTATCATCAATAATGATACCAAATTTATTTATTCCTTTATTCCAATCATCATACAGTTCTTTTTCCGTTGCGTCAAGTTCCAAATTTATAAACTCTACATTGTCGAAGGCTTCTCCACCATAACGGAGATAGTCAAATCCTCCATCTACAAACATAGCTCCACAAGTACAATAGTGGAAATCATGTCTTGCTCTACTGAAAATAACATCTTTACATGTAGGACATTTAATTGCTTGAATTTTTGTTTTTTCTTTCTTTTTCTTCATTTTACTTTCCTTTTAAACGGATGGACAAAACCCAACTTGTGAAAGCCATTAGCTCTGGCAGAAGCTGGGCCTGTCCTAACCGTATATGATAATTGGGAAACAACCCTAATTAACTTTTCAAAACAACTATAATACTCTATCAGAGTATACCTTGAACTATTGTCACATTTATCATAACAATTTCTTTTAATCCTACTTAACCTTAAAAAATAAGGAATCTCAGTTTTACAAGTAATCAGTTTCCGAAGCTATGGGTTTATCATAGAAAACCCTTTCCGTAGTCCCTACGGTAATTTTGAAAAACTATATTCATATATTATACCATAAACAACATACACTGGCATTAAAACCTTCAAATGGGGGATTTACGACAAAGATTTAAGCCAGTAAACGTATTATATACGTTTCGGCTTGCTTATAGGTGGTTTAGGACGTATAACATCTGCTTGGCTGATGCCGTTTGCGACTGAGCAAGATGTAATGTAAGTAGTCATTTTTTTATCCTAAATAGCGGGAATGGGAGTCGAACCCAACTCGTCTGGGATATGAACCCAGATAGCCCACCAGGGCTACTCCCGCGATGTTCTACATATAGTATATCGGAAAGTAAGACACATTCCTACATAAAAACAATATTTTTGTAAATATTTTTCTTCGAGCCGACTTTACAAATTAACAATATTCATCTATGATTGTCGGAATGGCATTAGCAAGCTTTAATCGTTGGAACCAATTTTTTGCTGCTTTTTCAACTTTAAATTTTTCAATACCTTGTATGATTTGCTTTGCTGTTTTGCTTACATTTTCAAAACCTTCAAAGATCCTTTTAGTATCGCCTTTAGTATGTAAAGCTAAATAGTTAGAAGCAAATTGTAATTCGTTGAATCCATAGTGTCTAAGTACAACGTAAACAGTTGATTCTGCTTCTGTTTCTGCTATCGTTCTATCTCCAACTATCATTGTGTCTTTTTCATCAAAGTGTAAGAATGAGTGAGTCAATTCATGAATTATTGTGGAGAACTGTCTTAATCCTTTTGACATTCTACTAACAGCGACTTTAGAGCCTCTTGACCATCCTCCTGCTCTTCCTGTATCTGCTTCAATATCTATTTTTACGCCTTTACTATTTCCAAATGCGATAGCAGCCCTAGCAAGTTGCCCAATAGATTCATCTTCTACATTATGTTCTGATTGCCATTGAACTGTGTTAGGATCGTATACTTTGTCTACTGGGACTCCAGGTATAGGTTCTGTTTGGCTGTAATCATAGGTAGGAGCATCTACAAAATTAGTTACCCTTCCTGCACTATCATAATAAACGTTTTTCCATTTTACTGCTTTTTGTTTTAATGTATTAGCGGCTTCTATAATTTTAGGTATTGTAGTCGCTTTGTATTTTACTACAAGAGCAAATAAGAAATCATTATAAGGGAATTTGTTTAATTTAGAATATCTTAAAAAGTCATTTCTTTCATTTTGTTGTGCCATATTAGCATTTTGGAAAGGGTATGCTTGGAGTGCGTTAATAAATATTGCAACAGACGAATGATATATTTTTTTTTGTTCTGGCCTTAAAATTGTAAGAGGTTCATTAGGAATTTGTTTTATCTCTCCTGTTTCATCTTCAATTTTTTCTATTGTTTTTTTAGGTTGTCTTCCCATTTCAGCCCAATTGGTTTTAGACTGCACTTTAGAAGATTCAGGATTTTGGAACCAAATAAGTATTGTGTTAAAGAAGCTATAATTGTACATGTTTGAAGAAAAATCAAGAAATCTTTGTAAAAAATCTTGTTTAAAAGCCTCATCAACAGAACTGGATAATTCTTCCATATATTTTTTGATAGTATCTTTGCTTAATTGTTCTTTTTCTCTTCCCCCCTTTTCCATGATCATTTTTACTTTCTTCGAAGTCTCTTCTTCAACAACCTCAAGTTCTCTTTCGGTTCCTGTCCCTACATCTGATTCAGTGTCTCTGATATCAAAAACGGTTCTTATATCATCAAGACCACTTCTATCAAAAATAATATTGAATCGCGTAGCTATCTCGTCAAGTTCTGGTTCTATTGTTTGAGCATTGCCTAAAGAAATAGCTTTGTTAAATTTTCCGAATTTGAATTTATATCCAAGATTTGTTAAAGCTTTTCCCAGTTCGCTTTGAGCAGGAATCTTCATTATATTCAAATAATAACCTTTTATTCTTTTGGTTCTTTTGTCTGTCCAAGGAACAAGTTTGGTAGGAATTGTAGGGACATTCATTTCAGGTGTGATTGGTTGATTAACTGTTTGAACGGCGGGACTTGGTGGAGGAGTATCGAGTTGCGGATCTCCAGTTGGTACAGGAGTAGGTACAACAGGCTCATTCTGTACAATATCTTCTTGTGCTAATTTAAAAAATGTTTTAAAAGACATCTTATTTTCCTTTCTAAAACCTTAGAATATTTATTATTCTACACTTTTATCCTTTTTTCCTACAAAGAATAAAAGATTTTTTAATTTAATATCGAATTATAATAGCATGGGAAATTCGTGGTACAAAAAATCAATGCCTACAATAATCACTGTTGAGGCTAATATAAACAATATAGCTAAAAATATATCAGACATAAATGGTGTTAAATCAGTTCTTGTTTGGGGTTCTTTCGTTAAAAACGCAAAAAAGAAAAACTCAGTGATAAGAGACTTAGACATCATAGCCGTTAGCGATATATTCTCAGAAGATCTACTATCAATAACAAATGATAATATCTATTCTCCATTTAATCTGTCAGTCACAGAACTAGAAGATGAAGGATTTGATCCCAAAGCAGTCCAATTCACAAAATCTTTTATTAAAATCAAAGAATATAATACAGATCATTGGGCTATATCTGATGATAAAAAGTTACTCCATTGGGGAGCTTTTATCGAAAATAAAGACCATTGGGAAGAAATAAAAGAACAAGCTGAAAAACACGCCCAAGAAGAAACAAGAACAAATAGAAAAAATCTCTACAAAGCAAGTCAAAACACAAAAAATAGATGGACAAACAACTATAACCACTGGATTAATAAACATCTCGCAGGAATGCCAGAAGGCTGGTATGGACTCAAATGCAACATCGATGAAATACTCGAAGAAACTCGAAAACTACTCTAAACCTACGATCTTCTCAAAAAAAAAAGAGGATCACAACCACATCTAGACGAAATTAATAGTAGGAAACGAGATAATATTAGATACAGGAGAGAAGTTATGAAAACAATCAAAAAAGTTTCCGTCCTTTTCATGGCACTTGTTCTCGGTCTATCTGTGTTACTATCAGGCTGCTCTTATGGTAGCGTTAAAGAAAGTATACATACTACACCAACAAGAACAACAATTGTGGGAGAAGGCAGATACGAGTATCATGTAATTACAAAAGGAGCAGATGGGAAATGGTATATTAGACCAGTTAATATTCCATTCCCTCGCGTTGGACCTCAACCAAAAGGAGGTAAATAATGGATTCAGGAAAATGCCTCGGAATAATCGTAGGAATAGCCCTACTTGCTTTGTCAGTCTGCTTTATTGCTTGTGAACCAAAAAATGCTCCAGATCAAGGAGCACAAACGATTACAGCAATAGACCAAAATGGTCAAACTGTACGAATTATAATGCAAACTCCATTAAGAGAAGAGCATATTGGAACCAGTACACATGTAGAAAGAGAAGTTAAAATACGAAGAATTATGTCTCCTTTCGGTGTAAGTGCTGGCGAAGTTATAGCTAAACAAGAACCGATGAAACTAACTACTAATGACAAAGGAGAAATAGAAGCAACAACTGGTGGGTTTAGATGGACATTATTTGACTCTATCTGGATGTGGATTAAGAACCTATTCTGGTTCGGTATCTTTGGCGGTGCAATCTTGCTGATTCTTTACTTTGTCTTCCCAGCAGCAAAACCAATCATCGGTATGATCGGTAGAGCAATAGGTAGCATAATCCCTATCTTCGGAAGCATCATCGAAAGAATCTCAGCAGGACTCAGATGGAAGAAACCTCTTGAACAAGTAGTTGTTGCTAACCAAAACTTCAAGACAGCCATCAATGCTCATACAGACTTGACTCCAGATCAAAAGAAAGTCGTTATAGAACTCTTTAGAACTGAAATGATGAAAGAACAAGATAAAGATGCACAAACAACAGTCAAAACGATAAAGTTGGAAAAAAATAAATAAATAGATCGAAAACAATTTTATCCTTATTACAATTGATCTATTTATTGAGAAAGAGTGTCATTGAAAAATGGCACTCTTTTATTATACTTGGTCTTCCCAGAAATGCCAAACTTCCCCAAAATCTTGATACTCTCTAGCAAACTCTTCCGCTTCATCTTCGTCTGGTTCCAAATTCATCCATTCTTGAATAGCATGTCCTAATTCATGAAAGAGAGTCGTTCTTATGCCTATTACAATTTCCGTCTCTAAATCGCAATTATAGTCTTTAGAACACTGTTCTGCTGTATTTTTTATTGCTTGCAAATTAATAACAAAAACTGGATTAGGTGCTGTCCCATTTATATACCTTGCTAATTCTTCATCAGAACCATTTATATAAGCAGTTTTACATACTCCTATGCCTATTTGTTGAATTATTTTAGTGTTGATTTCTTGCATTGTTTCTTCAGCTATTTGGACTAACTCTTGATCAGGCAAATAATCTATATCATACTCCCAAGCGGGATCATAATCATGATCAGCTTCTGGAAAATTCCACTCAGGAGGTTCCTCAAATTTCATTTGTGCTTGTTTCTCTTCAGGTTTCCAATACATAGTTGGAGAGATGGGAGAAGTATATCTGTAGTCAATGTTTTTACCTTTATTATGTACAAAGCCTAAATCTTTATAGAATCTTTCTAATGATTGTTTTTTACCAGTATTTGCACTAGGTCTTAAAACAACAGGTAATCCAACTGACTGAGCAAATTGCTTGACTTCTTCAACTACTTCATGACCTATGCCAAAACCTTGTAGATCTTTTGGAACCTCTATAACAGCAAGTTCAACGTAACCAGCATTAGACATCCATAACGCTAGATCTAAGCCTGGATGTTTTTCCATTAAACTTTTTTCTAAAGCTTTAACTGCTGTCTGATCTATTTTTGCCTCTTTATACCAATTCATTTTAAAATACCACCAATTGAGCGTCTTCTCCAAATTTTCTGAATAGAGATCTTCTTAATGCACTTGGAAGATCTTCTTCTGTGGGTTGTATTCCCTCTTTATAATCAGTGGTAACAACGCTTAATTTATCTTGTATAGGATCATACCAACCTCTGTAATGGTCATCTACGCCTCTTATTTTTTCGAACATATGACCAAAAGCCATGCCATGAGTGGTTGGACCTTTTTTTACATATAATCTATTATTCACCCATATCCAGCAAAAACTATCATTCATTGTTTCTTCATTTTGACCTATTGAGAAATAGCTATGAGCGTTTAAATTCCCCTCTTCTCCATCATCATATTCGTCTGGGTAATTAGTTATGTCTTCATATGTTTGTGCTACTTTCTGTCCTTGTCTGAATTGTTCTAACCATTGAAGATATTTATTAAGCTTTTTGGTTTGTTTTCTTTGAATAAGATTTGCGATATCAGAATAAGAGCCTACAGCAGTATATGGGAGTTGATACTCTCTAACTTCTCCATTAACTTTTAAGGTTAACTTGCCTTGATCGTCTGCCCCAAGCGGAGCAACTTGTTGTGATTCTTTATACCAATTCATTAGCTTTGATCAAACAAATATATGTTTATATCATCTCCGAATTTTCTATTTAAAGCTTTTATCAAAATATTTGGAACATCACGAAATTGGTGAACTCTTGGGATAACTATACTCTTTTTTCTTCATTGTTTTCTTCATATCTGCCAGCATACCTTTTATTCATATAACCAATTTTTGAACTATGTTCTGTTCCTGTCAAAATTCTTTCACCATCCCAAACCCAAGCTAAAAAAGAATTTTCAAATTCGCTTGTGTCTCTCGTTTTTGGTCGCCATTCTTCATTGGGATGACCTATACCAAGATAAGTAAGATCGTGTTCATCTCGTTCATGAATAGCTTGTGCTTTTTTCGTTAATTCATTTCGTTCCCAAAACTTATTAGCTTGTTCAAGAGCGGCTCTCATATTCTTTACGCCTACAGGATTGTCAGAATGTACTGCCCACTGTAATCTAGGAAGATTCCCATGATAAGCTTGTTCTTCAATCCATTTAGCAACATCATATCCACTACCATTTTCATCCGGACCTAAATCATGATCTAAAGATATAGAAGCTACGTTACCGTTCTCTAGGAGTTGAATGGCTTCTGGTGCAGTTTTTACCCATGTCTCGCTACCAGAAGCACCTTTCTGTCTGCCGATATCTGACTGAGGATCTCTCTCATCATCTAACCATACAGCAATACCTGATTGTGCTTCTTTATACCAACTCAATTTATAGCCTCTATATTTATAACTTTCGCTTGAGGAACAGATATTTCCCATTCTCTATCTTCTAAATTACCATGAGTTACATCATCAATATCAAACTGATAAGTTATTAAAACTTCTTTTGGATCGTCTGGATCTTCACTAGAAGAATAATAGTCTTTTACATATTCAGGACTTTTTCCCATATAAATCCCATGTCCAGGCATGCTATGTATTATACCTATCTGCATCGGCAATGTCAATCTAGAATTGGCTCCAGAAACTAATTCGCCGTTTTCTACTCTCATGACTTTATAACCTAACATCGTTTTAGATTGTGCTGTTTTATACCAATTCATATTATTTCCAATTTTTATGTAAAGGATGATATCTTGGGAAATCATTATATGATCCAATTACGATTGCGGGCATTTCTTCTCCATTAAGTTCATCATTAAACTGAGTAGCAGTCAAATCTACTATAGTACCATCGACTTCTACCCAATAATGTAGCGGAAAATAAAATTCATCATCTTGGTCATCGTCGTATTCGTCATAATGAGTATAATCATATTCATCGATTTCAAACTGTCCTTGCACTACAACTGCATTGTATCCGTGTTTTATAAGTTCATCTTTAAGAATCCTTGAACAATCTAAACAAACAGCCCTTAAATATTCATCATCGTATGATTTAACTAAATTTTGTCTTACGAATAAAGCGATGTCTTTAATCGTTACTTGTTGTGCTTCTTTATACCAATTCATATTATCCCATTAATTATTTTATCTATTTCAGCATAAAGTGAGGTTTCAAGAAATTCTTTTTCTTCTCCCATTGTTTGATAAGGAGCTAAATGTATCCCGTCAATAATTGCCAATTGTCCATTAGGTTGCAAATATGCGTTGCCTGCACCGCCTCGCATTTCATCTATATAATAAGGAGGTTTAGGCTCTGGTGGTCCTACTAATCTGTTTCTACGATTTCGAGGATTTGGACCAGAATCATAAACTTTTTTATTTAATATCTTGTTATATTCTCTAGGTTTTACTGGTGTAGATCTGTCTATATAGTCTTGATGAGTAATTCCATTACGATCAACTGTCATATTCAAAGGATAAAGCCCAAGAATTTTGATACACGCATTTATGTGAGCTGCATCTTTAATTTTATTAATGAGTGCGTCCATATTTGTATGAATTATTGTTTGTGTCCTCCGATGTTCAAATGATCTTACTCCAGATGGAAATTTTTGAACTCTTCCAGTAGGAACGTGTTTGAAAACTATTGATTGTGCTCCTTTACCGAGAAACTTCCATTCATTAGGGTCAAGTGTATCTATAGCGTCATAAGTTCCTTCAGATATAGGAGGTTCAGCAATATCATTATATCCTTCGTGCGTGATGCCTTTTTCTGTGAGCTTCTGAAAAATATAACCATCAACACCCGGTCCTGTTTGATGTTTCCCTAGAATCTCTTCTTGTGCTTCTTTATACCAATTCATAATTATTTCCTAAACTTCGATAACAGGGATAGGCTCAATGGCTTTAGCCCAAGTAGAAAGACTAAGTTTATCGGGTGAAGCTTTAATTTTCATAACCTCTACTTCGCCTTTCCCTTTCATAAAAGAGCGTTTTGCCCATTCAGCAGCATCATTGGCATCTGTTTCGAAATTACTTCCTGCTTGGAAAAAACCTGATTCTCTTATTTGCTTCGCATGAGTTGTTCCATGATATAGAATAAACATTCCATCAGGAGTTATTTCAACTTTATATCTCTCAGCCCAGTCTTTAGCATGAGCTTCATCATAAACTGCTTGTGATTCTTTATACCAATTCATATTTGTATCAACGAATCAAATTCGTTTGACCCTCCTGACAGTCCCATACTCGCTACTGATTTTACATGACTGTGATCCATTTCATCTATTTCTTTTGATGTATAGTTGCTCCCATATACATCGTTATATGCTTTATAAACTTCCATAGGATATTTTGTTCCGCTAGATAAACTCTTAGAATGTCCTTTATATTGCAATTCTCCGGTACCAGCTATTTCTACATCTTCTACAGGTATCTCATATCTTTCAACATATTTACCATAAGCATCTGCTGCTGCGTTTCCAGTTGCATCAAGCCCCTGATGGTTTTGATGATAAAAAATCTCCATATCTTAAATCGTCTATTGTGAGATCGGGGACATCCGTACCTCTATATAAAATCGCTTTTCCATTTACAATCTCTACTCCATAACCTCTAAGTCGTTGAATAGTTTCAGATTGCTTATACCAATTCATATTCTTATTTTCGCAAAAAAATAGATAAATCCTACATTTTTTTTTATAACATTATATGATAGCCTAAACTACTATCTATTCTGTCTAATGATGGTTTGTTGTGAGCATAAGCTGGAGCCGAGCAATCCATAGGTTGATGCGTGACTGCACATAAACCTTTTTGTTTATGCCATAAAGCAATAATATCATCTTTTGTTATTGAACATCCTTTTTTACGTTGCTTACAAGCATTTGCTGTAAAAGATACCCAACCTTTAAATGTACGATATCTTTTTGCTTCATATAACCTATGTTTCTCTTTTTCAGCGTCAGTTCTTGGTCTTCTCCAGTCTCGTGTCGGATATAATTCTTTACGCCTTATATTAAAACAAGATAAACATTTCGCTCCCATTCCATCAAGACATCTTGGATCTTTAACGAAATCAGCGTATGATTTCTTTTTACCACAAACTTTACATGTCTTTGTTATATGGGTATTATCTTTCACCATATAACCCAGCATGCTCCATAACGTCCACACTTCCTCTAGGAGCGAGTTTCTTCGCAAAGTTATGTTCTGTATTACTCATTGTCTTCAGTCTCCGTATCAGCCTTGTTAATAAGATTGCCAGCATCAATAGTCATATTGATATCAAGATCAGGCGAATCGTCGCTCGTCTGTGAAACGTCTGCTGTATCTGCCATGTAAGACATCGTTGTTTCAGCATCATACAGCCCTTTACTAAGGTCGTCAGACATTTTATGTCTTGCTCTTGACAAGTGACTCATTGCGACTTGAGTTCCTACCGCAGATCTTGCGTATTTAACAGTATTGCCTTGAGAGATACCCAATGATTCAGCTTCTTCAAACACGTTTTCTTCGCAACCAACCATTGTAACAACCCATTGCCCAGTTTCTTGAACCTCTTGTACAAGTTCTTTACAGTCTGTTTTAGTAAATTCTCTTGAAGAGTTCTCTTGACCATCAGTAAAGATGCTAACAAAAACTTTAGTATCTTCATTTTTAAGATCTTCTACGATCTCATTGCGAAGTCCGTTAATGCCTCCTCCAATAGCATCGCAGAGTGCCGTAGAGCCACCATTTGCTATGTAAGTCTTATTGGTAAGATCTTCAAGCGTAGAAACAGGCTTTTTCCAAATGGTATATTTGACTTCATGACCGAACATTACTAAACAAGCAATATGTTCTTGATTCTCAAATTCTTTTACGTCTGCTCTCATAGATTCAAACTGAGTATTAACACCTTCTATAGTCTGCATTGTTAAATGAGACATTGAGATGCTATTGTCAAGAATGATTAGATGATAGATTTTAACTTTATTTTCTTGTGTCATTTTTTTTCTCCTAAAAGTAAGTTAAAAGAGTGGGATATTTCACCCACTCTCTAACTCGATTGTTTAATATCTTATGTTACCTTTACCAAACGGGTCTGATTGAGTAGTCCCGTTTTGATTAGAATTAACGCTTTTCAATGACGGAAGTTCATCTGTCTTTGCAAGTTCATCATACTTAATCCCAACATCTGGGAAGACATTTCTAAGCTCTGCAATACCACTTTTTGCAGCAGCAACAAGCATACCCAACGAGATTCTATCAGAATTCTTTGGCGTAACGCCTTCGTTGTAAGCAACTCTTAAAAATTGTCTTGCTTCTTTAGAAACTCCAGTGAAGTCCATTCCGCAAACTTCGCAATTGCCGTTAAACAAAAATTGTCCTGGTGCAAGAGGCGATTCTTCATAAATTTCGCTTGGGAAATCGCCAACGAGATGAAGCTTGTAAGCCTTACCATCTTTTTTATAGATTTTGGGAAGCGGGCGTCTACGAGACTGTCTTAGCAACTCTTTAGTGATTTCTACATCGACTGTTCCAGTGGACTCGTTAGAGAATGCTACTACAGCCCTACCATCTGCTCGTTTCGCCAACTCGTCTAAAATCTCGCTAGAACAATCTACATTATAAGCTTTGATTAAATCTTCGTCTCTCCATTGAGATGCAGGACGTTGACCAACCATAATTTGAGCAAGTTCTTTGAGATTCTCTTTGCCAGTAAACGTTCCGCTGATTTCAGTAGAAGTGGGTTGACCATCTGAGAGAATCGCCCAGATTTTACGGAACCAAGGGACAGGGATCACAGGTGGATCTCCTTCACAAAAAACGGCTCTTGCATCTCCCTCTTTACAAAACCCTTCTTCAATTAAAAAATGAGATTTTTCATTGTTTTCGAAAATTCCAAGTTTTTCAAGGTTTTTCCAAATAAAAGGTAAAGATTTACCATATTCTGAACCTTCAGGACCAAACAACTTAGAATAACCAGAAATTGTTTCTGCGGCTTTTACGACTTTTTCGACAAGATTGATGTGTGTAGACATAATGTTTTCCTTTCACACTTTTGGGCTTACCTTATCAGCAACATGCTTTTTCGGTTTGCCGTTTCTTGGCATGGCGTTTTGTTTAACCATGCCTTCTCTTTAACTACCATCAATATCGGCTATTGATTGTAGCAACTTTAATTTTTGTAAAATTATTTCTATCTACGACTATGACCACTACGAGATCTATCATGAGACGGTTTTACATAACGTCCGTGACGAGTAGAGCTTACATGATATCTAGGATTCGGTCTTGTATAACTTCTATGATAATAACGTCCATGATAAGTATGACGAGAAGGACTAACATGTCTTCTACTATGTCTTATCTCGCCGCAACCAGTTAAAAATAAAACGCCAACAAAAAATATAACAAATAATAACTTTCTCATAACATTTACTCCCAAGGGGCTTTAGAATCTAATACTTTTTCTACGGTTGGATCATATTCGAATTTATTAATCATTTTTTGTAAAGTATGATCAGGAACGTTATGCTTATTTCTTCCTTTAAGGAAGTCAAAATTCCATTTACCTTCATCATTATATAGATCAGAATGCCAATCTGGTTTCGCAAACTTAACCTCATATCCATACTTCTGAGCAAGCTCTACATAATTTTTCATCTCCCACATGCGAACGTTTGTGTTGTCTATAACAACTAAAGGAGAACCATTCTGCATAACCTCTTCAGTCCTATCTCTATTCCATTCATGAGCTTGTCCTAGCTTTTTAGGATCAAAATCGTAGTTACCATCGTCGTCATAGAAGTAATCATCAGTACTTAATACAACTCCATCTTTACCTAAATCATTAGCTAAAGTCGATTTACCGCTGCCCGAAATTCCACGAATTATTATAAGTGTTTTTTGCTCTTGCGATTCTTTGTACCAATTTGTCATGTTCTTGTTATTCAACATATTTCTAAAGATCCTTTCTTTTAAAGATTATAACATAAAAGTTATCACTTTTCGATATCAATACTTTTTACTTCAATTAATTCTTTTTTAGGAGGTTTTAATCCTTTGACAATCTCATCAACATCATGAAAGAGGCAAGCATCTGAGTTAGAACATGCCCATTGTATTCCACCAGCCAAAGTATCAAAAAGATGACTATAAGGACGATGACACTCAGGAGTAAGACAAGATTCTCTTCTTATATTATTGTGAAGAGAATAACCTAAAACATCTGGAGATGTACCACTCCATAAAACAGTTGCTTGCTTATTAAATGCTGCTGCTACATGTTGAGCAAAACTATCAATTAAAAGTAATTTGTCAGCATATTGAATTGCAGCCATTACGACTCTCAATTCATCGACTAAAGGAGTTACTCCTTTTACAAACTGCTGATCTTTACCAGCAATTAACATTATATGATAATCATCTTTTAACTTGTCAACTATAGATTGAGCAGTTTCAAGAGGAAGATGTCTACGTTGATTATTAGCAAGAGTTTTTTCAAATTGATCAGGTTCGACTACTGGACCTCCCCAAAATTGAGCAATTAACACAGGCTTGTCTTGACTTTCAATGAAATCTTTAGCCATTTTTAATTCATTGCGAAACAAAAACAACTCAGGAAGTCCACCATCATATTCAACACCAAGTAGTTCACACCATACATCAAGCAAATGTCTTTTCTTGGAGATGTACTCATGATGAATGTACGGTTCTACATTAAAGAATTTTGTATCTTTACAATACGTTTGATAGAAATGGTCTGTATGACCAAACTGCCAAACGTCATCGACATGTGGATTACCGTGATAAACTAAAGGCCAGCCTGTAACAACTGTAATTTTCTGATTTAAAGATTTGGAAAGACAACGCAATACTGCTGTAAAAGCAACATTTTTGCCTATACCACCATTTACCATAACTACTATTTTACTCATCTTTGCCCTTTCTCTGTAGTCGTATTTATATTTTTATTTAGTTTCCGTCAACATCAGTTTCAGTCCCGCCTAATATAAGATCGGATAATTCTCTACCTTTATTAAACGCAGTCAACATATCAGCAGCATCATTTCCTAATTTAGTAACGACATTAGTTTTTCCTGCGAATGCAACTGATTTACGGATTTCTTTTAACGCCCTTGATATCTCTTTTCCCATTCGGGAAAAATCTCTACGAATACGAAGAGATTCATTTGAAGTTATAACATCTGCTACTTGTTCCGGAATTTCGTGTAAAGCCATATTTTTAATCTCCTAATCTATTTAATCTATTTATCGAAATAATCTATCAATTTGTTTACTATCCACTACTAAAGCAATAACAAGAACCACTATAATATAATACTAAACAACTGCCTTCATACCAAAGACTTCCATCTGTTGAAGCCGAACTGCTACCTATAACAACACAGCTTCCACACAACAAGTTGCTTGCATAAACATCGTAGCTCGTGACCATTACACCGGCCTCGATGCAACAACAGGCATGGAGACAACAGCATGTTTTAATGTTATTGCCATTGCATATTTCTGCATCACCAAGTGGATTACAAAATTGCTCAGATGTTATCTGTGTACCTGCAATCAAGTCATTAGTTATTGTTCCAGTTTCTATCATCGAACCTGGAATCGCAATATTAGTATTAAGTTGTGTCTTACAAATTGTCCCAGAACAAATATTGTCACGAGTTATTGTTGTGGTATCAATCTTCGCACCAGTTATTGCTCCATCAACAACGTTAATTGTATCTACTCTATCTAAACCCATTTTTTTACTCCTTTACCATACACTGACATAAGCGTTAGTGTAATTACTTCCTGGTACAAGATTTTTCGTTCTAATACTTGCAAGAGCAGGAATCGACAGACCAGGAAATAGTCTTTCCGTATTCGCTGGAATAGCGAAATGATCTGTTGTTCCTCCGTCAAGAGAAACTATCATACCAAAGTTGCCCACTGAAACATGTAGGTAGTGAGCTATTTGAGTTGATACAGCTACTATTTCAGCATAAGCGTCTGCCCCAGTTGCATCAGATCCAAGTACAGGTAATCCCGCAGACGAACCGCCACCTGATAAAGCTACAAGTTCAGCAAGAGAGTCCTCTGTCGCTGGATTGATTGTGTCGCCATTTTTATCGAATACATAAGCCATAAGTTTAATCCTTATATTGTTACATTTATCAAAACTCTAATTTATATTGTCGGTAAATCTCGCCATTTCCTTTTTTTTTCTAAAAAGTGATAAAAATTATGGTATAATTTAAGCATGAAAAATTATATCAGAAAAGAAATGCACAAACTATTCTGGAACAAAATTAGATGGATTATAAATGTACATCTTTCTGTGACTACTCGTATCAACCCCAACCCAATACATTGTCCCCTGAACCTCTTCCTGCCCCGTAATCGATACAGGAACTTGCTCTCTACCTACAAGATATGTTCCTTTCGATCCGACTTGAATTTCTGCTTGTTTATACCAATTCATGCGAAAACTATATTCCTATTGGTTAAATTGTTGTTGTCTATATATTGAGCAATAATTTTCAACCCATCTAAATATCTTTTTATCCTTGACACATCAACACCGAAATCATGTAGTTTGGCTTTCCCAGGTTCTTCAGATATTTCTGTATCTCTTGTATAGGCTGGCAGTTGATATTCCTCTTGCTCTATCCTATTTAAAGCCGCTTTTAATTCATCAACATTTATAACTCCAGAGAATTCATTAGGATCTACATTAACACCATTAGCTTGTAAAAGATTTAATAACATAGCAGCATTAGTGTTCACTAAATTAATACTTGGCAACTCTTCTAAATCAAATGTATCATTCTTTGTAACATGTAAACGAACTACATCAAAATCAGATACACCAGACTTTTCTTGATCACCAACTTTTATCTCTATAGATGGGAATTTATACTCATTGTAATCATGAATTAAAGAATCTACAAAAGCTTTATCTACTCTTTCATCAGTCAAATAGAAGTTTATCGTTCCTGTAGGCTCGTCAAATCTGCTATGACTGGTGTCAGGTGCAACGCTATCTTGTCTTATTTTAAGACCTTTTAAGTTTTTAACGTAATATATGAATTTTGTTATATCAAAACAAATCTCTAAAAGATTCATAGGTTGAGCGACCTTATGTGAGTCTTCTATGTAAAAACTTATTGACGCAAATTTAGTTGTTTTCTTATACCAGTTCATAATTAAAAAGGATGTACATCTATATCTTTCCCATATTCAGCTTCTAAATCCTTTATCAATCGAGGAGAAATTTGATTTATAAAACGTCCGTTAGATCTAATACTAACCATTTTTTCTCCATTAGTATTGTCAAATCTTCCGTAATATCTAGTTAAACCTGTGTCCTGTTTTTCAATTTGTCCAGAGTCTTCTAGCTGTTTAGCAAATCTTCCATGACTATTACTCCCACTATCTGTAAATAATCTACCTCTATCCCAAATCCATATTTCATTTTCAGAACCATGACCAAAATCTAAATAAGTCCTTTTCCCGCTATAAGGCTCTACAGTATTAAACTGTGCTGTTTTATACCAGTTTTTATTAGAAGCATTTACTGTATCTTGTGAGTTTACGAAATCAACAATAAGCTTTATCACTTCTGAGTTTTTGGATTGGCCCGCAAGATACAATTCAGGATTGCTTTTATATATAGGTATGTTTTCAGACTGATCTCTTTTAGGGAGTTTAATTCCAGAGTCAATTATTAATTTAATTATTGCTGGACTTTCTGCTCTTATAGCTTGATGTAAATTTTGAAGTCCCAATTTTGCTCCTAATTGCAATGCATATTTTACAATATTTGGATCTTTAATAAAAATGGCATATTCTAATGTATATCTATCAGTTGTTACATTTGTATTATCAACTATCAATTTTACAATATCTATGTTACCTGTCGCTATTGCTTTATTTAATGTATTTGTTCCTATCGCTGGAGGAAGCAAATGCTGATATGCTTTAGGAGTCATTTTTAGGGAATGCGGATCTGGAGTCATTTTTGTTGGTTTTGCTCCCAATGATAATGCAAGTTGAACAATTTCTATATCTTTTGTACCAACCGCTGTATTCAATGTATCTTCTGTCGGTTTTGCTCCATGATTTATCATAGAAGAAATTGTATTTGAATTCATTGTATAAATTGCCATATCAAGTGCTTCACCATTCGGTTTCGTTCCAGCTTCTAAAATAGATTCAACTAACGATTCATTCTGAGCATTTATGGCTCTAGTCAATAATATGCTGCAATTCCTACTTAACAATTGAAATAAACTTTTGTTTTCTAGTAGTTTTTTATATGATCCGGCAAGCACACTAGAATTACTATCAGTATAGTTAATTTCTCTATTATTTCCTGTATACAATATGTACGGCTTACCAGATTCTTCTATCAAAAATAAACCAGTGCCATTCATATAATGTTCAAAATGATCTTTAAATCTAGCACAAACAGAAGTGCTTTCCAAATCCTTATGAACTTCTTCCAATTCTTCTGTGTCTATGTGTTTTTCTAATTTTCCGTTCGTACCCCAATTAGTAATCTGATACAACTTATAAATCCCCTCTTGATCCATTGACTTTTTAGTATCTGTTACCTCATCACCTTTTAACTTTTTAATCTCTTCATAAATATTCTTATTATTAAATACAAAATCTTGAGCTAATTCATTAATCTGCTCTTCATTAAAACCAGGCAACTCTCTCGATAAAATCTGTTTAACCTCATTCATCTTAATTGACTGTCTCTGTTCAGCAGGAAGCGTAGCTTGATAATTACTTCTTATATCACTAAAGATCCTGTCACCAATATGACCTGTATCTACATCAACTAAACTCATTACATTTTGAGTAAGATATCTATTTATGAAAGAGTTAGCATCTCCTTCATTTGTAAAAAGTTGTTCAGCGTTAATTAAACCTTGCCTAAAGTTTAAATAGAACTGTTCTTCTTTATTAGGGATCTGCGTTCTTACTTTATTTTGTAAGTACTTATCCCAGGTTTGTGTTATGTTTGCTTGTTTATACCAGTTCATGTTAATATACGTATATGGTTATATCTCCCCCAAATCGTTCAGTTAATGTCCTTATCAAAGGTTTAGGAACGTCATAAAACATAAATTTACTAGGTCTTACAAGACTCAATTTATTAGTGTTAGGATCATATCTGCCTTTGTAATATCCTTCAGCGAAAGCACCTGGCATCATTTTTTCATGAGTAAAAAGACCACGATAGTCTTGTTCCTCTACTATCAATTTGCCCTCTCCCCAAAACCATAGGAATCCCAACTTCTTATCTGTGTAAGAATTGTGTCCTATGCTTGTATAGGGAACCCCATTTTCGTCTGTGTCATTCATAATAATAGTTTGTGCTTTTTTATACCAATTCATATCGTACCAATGGGATAGACAATTCAATATATTCCTCCGACATTCATACTTTGATAATTCCTCATCGCATTCGGTTGTCCGTCTTCAAAAACGTACAAAGGA
>Ga0080013_1001432_pt1 | contig 31814 bp, 23 predicted proteins | sample ETNvirenome_6_85_FD_69236 | JGI IMG/M metagenome (GOLD analysis project Ga0080013, IMG submission 69236) | Marine viral communities from the Pacific Ocean - ETNP_6_85 (SPADES assembly) (version 2) | ecosystem: Environmental > Aquatic > Marine > Oceanic | place: Pacific Ocean | collected 2013-06-19 | reverse complement strand
CTCCCACTTGGGTTGAATGACCCACCTCATTCCCATAGTTTCGTTTTCTGTATTTTCCTTATTTCCTTGCGCGTCTTTTCTTTCTCGCTGTACTCTTTCAATCCCGAAATAATTTACACTAGCGCTCAATTGCATCGCGTTAGCATTAACGTTTTTGCCTTCATAAATCGAATCACCATATTTTACACACCCGAGGCCAACCGAGCCTACTATCGCGATGGAGGCGCTATAAGTTGCGATTAACTGTGTACCAGCGATTCCGGCTGCGCCTTCGGCTGCTTGCGCCGTGCTTGCCGAGGGCCCCGGATCACAACGCCAGAATTCTGTCTTCATTTCTGATAGGATCCTTTCTAGATCATAACTCACAGAAGCCGTAGGATAAAAAACAAAGTCAAGCCAAGCTTCTCCGTCATAATAAGGCGGCGTATACGCCCAATTAAATCCATACATCGAATCTACAGGACTAGAAGCAGATATAAGTGCGCTCTGGATTCCCAGAGCGCCTGTGGGCTGTCCGGACACGGCCGGGCCGAAAGCCGTGGGGCGGCTATACATCGTATGATTTCTTCTAAAATTAAGATTTTGTCGCGGATATTGCGGAAGCGGGAAAGAGGCTTTGGTGAAGTCGCCATCAATAAACTGGCGGCCACCAAAGTCAGAGTAAGCCAAGTTGGTACCGGAAGCACCGGACTCATATTGATAGGATTTTATACCATTATAAGTCTGCCCCATCATCAGACGGCCAAAGAAAGCATCCCCTTCTTTGAATTGCAAATCCGCTGGAACGATACCTGAACGTAACGCTGAGAGTTTCTCATCTTTAAGGTAGAAACTCGCCGCCTCACCAAAGAAGTTGGAAGCCATCATTGTATAAATGGAATCAGTATTGCTCGCGTTGAAAGAAGCGGTGATGTGGAATGAACAACTCGGATCCGGCTCAACGTCATAAAACTCCATGCTATTCAAGTATTTTTCCGGCTCCAAAATCGCCTCAAACGGAATACGTTCAAAATACGGGCCTCCTTGATATCCCTGAGTCAGCCAACCCCCGGGTCCGGGGCGCCAATCGCAGTTGAAGTTGTTTGTCAGCATCCAATTTGGCTCGACATCGGTTGTTGAGCCATAAGAAGCAGTTCTAATCGTGGTTGGATCGGTGACAATGGGATAGTCGACTGCCATTCCGGATTTAATAGAATTAAACAAAATACCGGGAGCGAACAAAGTACTCATAAGCGGCCTAGCGAGTCCGCCAAGGCTCTGCGCGATGCCCGAGGGCCGAGATATAATACTGTCGTCGTTCTGGAGCTTAGCCGAGATGCTCCCGCCGTATGAGCGTGAAAACTGGTTAACCAGATCCAAGGTTCTTTGTGCGGGATAGAATCCCCTATAGGGGTTGAATCTAATAGAGGCACTACACACTAGTCTGATCTGTGATGGTAACAAAGAATCGTCTAAGTTGGTGAGATCAACAAATGAATGCATAAATTCGCTGTTTGAGTAATCGCGATAGAAAGAGCCCGTACTGCTATCAATGCCAGTGCCTACAATTTCAAATGTATCTGCCACTTGATCTCTAAAGAGTCCAAATTTTTCATATTCCTCCACATGCGTACTAATTCTGAATTCTGGAATAACTGCGTAGTCTTTCGCAACTACCTTTAGATCATAGTGAAAATCATCATAAGTATCAAACCATGGCTCGCTCGGGAAACTGTGGAACTGAGGGACGATGCTGCCGGCGGCGACATTCAATACAATCCCTGCCTGTGTTGGTGCTTCCCACAAAGCCTCTCCTCCAAATTTATTGATTTTATCTGTGAAAACATTAGTTAAAGACCCAGTTTCTGGAATGGCTATGCTCGACGGAGAAGCCACCGATTTTGGAGACGGAAGGCAGTGCTTTCTCGCATATAGTGCGCCGGGGGCAGCGCTGACGAGGCGCGAGGTGACCGAAGAAGAAAACGCGGCCGGCGTCAATTGAATAACATGGCTATAAATATTCTGTAATTCGCCGCCAGCTTGGCCGCCTCCTCCTTCAAGAAAGTAATTGAACCTCGCCCCACCGCCGCCGGCGAGGGTGCCCACAGGCTGTGAGGTACGCGTCAAGAATCCGAATGGGGCGTCAAGAGGCCAGCAACTTTGGCTGACATGTGCCCCAAAGGTGTTGATGCCAAGCGCGCCGAAGGAGCCAGTAGTACTACCGCGCGGTACCGTACGCTTGGCTTGGTCGTCTCTCCACATCTTATTGTCATAACCGATCCTTGTTGACGCTGTGTATTCGCGAAGAACAGACGGGAATAAAGTTTCGCTGTACAGCAACCAATTAAGTCGATATGTGTCCGCAGACTTCGCAAGTGTTAATACTTGCCCTAAAGCAGTATCATAAGAAGACACACCGTTAATCAGCATATTATCTAAATCTGGAGATCCAAAATATATATTTTCATTATTATTCGACACTACCAGAGTGAGGTTCTGCGTGTCGATATCCATATTAACATATGTCGGCTTTCCGCGTTTTGAGACAGGGTGTACAATGTAATTCTTAATTTGGTTTTGATCATAAACACTAAAAAGGTTTTCCTTGTAGTGTTTCTTAAGAACCGGATGATCTGAATTGCGCGCGCTGTTCCAACCCCACCCATACGAGCCGCCGCGGCGAGTCATCAGCAAGTTGAACGCACTGGCTGTCGCGCTGGGGGTAGGAGACGGCCAAATTCCATTGTCTTGAAGCAAATCAGAGTTAAGATACGAAGTCATATCTTGGCCAAGTCCGACCCCTAAAGAATTCGACAGTCCGGTACTTGGCACATCATTAACCGGATCTATTGTGAAGAGATTTAACCTATTTGTAACTTGGAGATAATCATCCGAAAATGTTGCGCCGTGCTTCGGTGAGCCCACATCGCTAGCTGTAACATAATTAAAGAACGCCGTGTATCCTGTCGATGCCGAATAAAGCCCCCTGAATATGCCGTTAGTTCTGGCGCGCCCATAATAGCGAATGTCATTGCTATTGGGGGCCAAAGAATTAGTAACCCACGCATATTGCCTATCGTTTCGCGGGATTGAATGCTGAACCCAGAAATTATCATATTGTGAAGATGTGGCTACGCCCCCGATTCCATCAGTAACCAAATACGGTCTTCCGTTACGTTGAATCTTGATGAAAGATGCAGTCTGCTCATAGCTTGCACCCGGATTTGTCACAAGGTACGAGTCTCTTCCAAATCTACCGCAATGCCGAGAAAGCAGCGCATTTAATCCGAAGTCGCCACCATTAACATTAAGTTTAATTCCGGGCGTTCCAGCTATGTATGCCTGGGCGGGAACTTCACTCGCCGGCGACGAGCCAGTAGTGGGTTGCCCAGGTCTTCTAACCGATAAATTCCGATAGTTGAGCGCGTTATAAACTGAATATTCTCCCGAACGAATATCTAGATATCCTAATCCCATCGTATCGATTCCGCCAGGAGCAGCAAACCGTCCCGTGATAACAGTCTTATTGGCGCTGCGAGTTACGTATCCCGGCGTATCAACAAGATATGCATCGCGCAAATAGCCAATAGAATAGGACGGAATCAGTTCGATGTGTCTTGGGGCGCCGGCGATTCGGTGAGTACCAAGGAAAGTTCTGCCCTGAGAAGCTGAAGGCGTTTCTGTGATTTGAGTTGGAAGAGCCGGCTGGTTGTCAATGAAGTTGCGCGGATTCGAATAAGCGCCGACGGTGCTAACCACTTCGTAATTCTGACTATAATTGCCAAGAATGGTAGAGCCGGTACGCGCATGAATGTTGCGAATATTAACCGGTCGCTTAGCAATGAAATCGCGATAATAAACTGCTTTTTGAGAGGCTGTTAGGGGATAAGGTGTGACACCCTTAGCGTTGGCTTCGGGAGTGGGATAATCTGCGCCGACCATACCGATGGCGCCGGTGACGCCGGCACTACTAGAACATTTACCCACAACAATCTTCCATGCTTCAGGTCTTGTTCTCCAATTATCTAATCCGCCGGCGCTTCCAGTGTTTACACGAATATGTCGCGACTGAAGGCCGCCAACAGCATAATTGGTAAATGGGCCCTGCATCGGCACTTCCAAATCGGGACCATAAGCATCATAATGCAAATTGGTGATTTCTATGCTGCTTGACGCACGGTCAACGACATGAGCATTGTAGCCAGTAGTCACCGAAGAACTCATAATATTGAAGGGGAATGCGTAGGAGGATTTCACATTAGAATATCCCAACCCATCTTCCCACTCTCTTCCTGTTTGAACCTTCAGATACCTCTTAACCTTCTTGTTTGGTTCTGTGACGTCTACACTATCTTTCAATGGGACAAAATCGTCCGTGAATCCAAGTAACACATTCGAGGGCACAAAAATCGTCTCATCGCGATTTATTGGACCAGCAGGAGCCAAGGCATTACGTGTGAATTCGGTGTTTTTCGTATCGGTAAAGTTGACGCCGCCCTTAATAATCTGACGCCTGGAAAAATCTAGCTTATAGGGTTTAGCCAGTTTGCGCAGGACATACGTGGAGCCATAATATCCAACTTTATCGACCGAGGTTAGCAGGCTTGCGCTAGCGTTGTTATCATTGGCGATATTCTTCCGCCATCTCTCTCGATCAGTGTTGGCAGCGGTTGAATTGGGAGTTGAAATAACGGTATTAGTTTTTCTATTGGCTCTCTGTCGCCACCAGGGCGAATTCGTATTTTGTTGATTGTTAACAGGATGATAGTTCAGGCGCCAATTATACAGTTTCTCATTGATACCCATAATCGGCGGATCGGGCTCACTTACTCTAAATTCAATTGTGGGGAACTTTGACTGATATTTGTTTCTTTCTAAGACGTGACTTTCTACAGTGTTCAAAACCTCATCAGCGAATTCTACCGATGCCGGCACCAATTGAGAAATGACACTCGTCAAAGCGTCATCGAACCACTTATAATAAGTGATAAATTTTTCTACATCAGAAACCGTTGTAACTCTCTGGAAGAAGGTTTCTCGAAGTTTCTCCATCGTCTTATATCTTTCGCGATATCTGTTGACCGGTTCACCAATTATATTATTAAAGTCTACGGCGCCGGCGAAGAAATCTAACATTTCTTCAGATATCGCATTATACATGCTCTTTTCTACAGCATAGAAATAGCTCGGCACATTTTCCGTAATCTTGAACACTTTGTCATCTTCGGACAAAATCTGAATCATCTCCGAAGACATTGGCGATTCGGGATCTACAAATTTATATGAGTTAATGGATTGCCTCTTTACCGCTTCTGTCGAAGATGTAGTAAAACCATAACCATATCCTGTATGTTGATAATTGGAAAGATTGCCAATCCAGCCGTACTCAGTCCGCAGTGCGGCCGAACCAGAACTCATGTCTTGAACATAAAAGTTTCCACTTGGATCTGAACCGGTAACTTGATTGAAGTTCCAATCCAAAAACAACATCTTGTTGTTGATCAAATCATATTTTTGATTGTTCGAATCAAGGGGTGAAATATTTTGATACGATCCCGAAAGACCCGCATTATCTACGTCAAAAACATGTTGATCGAGATCGCTATCATCAATATATCTTCCCCAATATCTAATACCGGAGAAGATTGAATTGGCCGAAGCAATGACTGTGCCAGTAACATTTGTGCGGTGGGCGCCAACATAGATACGCTTAGCGCTATTAAGCATGCTTTGTCCGAGAGTCTTCGAAACCGATGCTGTTAAGAAGAAGCTATCCTGTACCTCTCCTAAAAGAGTATTAACTCCTCGAAATTCCAAATCGTAAGTATAAATGTCAGACCCGGATACAATATCGGTTACAGGATAATTGCTCGGCTTTAATCTAACTGAAATATTCCATCGATCATTGTCATATATGTTATAAAAGATGCTACTCGTTAATTCTGGGAAAGTGTTTGGCGCATACGAAGATGTGAGTTTGAAGTATCCATTCTTAGATTTCTGAGCATCTTGTACTACACACACATCAAAGTTGGCATAATCCGTTGCCGGCAATGTTGTGCCCACATCTGAATTAATAGACGCTGAACGCATTCCGAACAAAGATGCCGAAGGGTATATGGAGTGCAAATCGTATTTTGGCTTGAGAATGTTAAAAGACGGTAGTGTGACGTCGGCCTCTAAAGTAAAACCATATTTGTCTTCATATCCTAGCGCATTACTACCAGAAATATAATTTGTCGTGTTTGGTCCAGAGCCGCTTACTGTGGAATAAACAACTGCTCCTATATTACCGCTATGATTAAAATTAATGGAAACTTTATTTCTAAGCGTTTGTTTTAAGTTATTCTGTAATTCATAGGTTTGATTATTAGAATATACATTCAGACGGATTAATCTTTCATCGATGTTAAAGCACCTAAAGACATTTCTAATCGACTTCTCTGTACCCTTTGCCTTGTAAATGTTAGCTAAGTTATTATAAAGATTAAGATAAATTAAATTCTTAGTATCGGTCAAGTCTCCAGAAAATAATGTACTAGCATCTCGATTGACAAAGTTTTCTAAAACATTTGCATCCACAAACAATTCAGGAGTATAAAGTCCCAATGATTGTGGCAAATGCTGCGCAAATGGGAGGGGCGTATAAGACGCGCTAGTATAAGTTGTTGTCTTAAACCCGGAGACTGCTTCAATTTGCAAATACAATTTATCGAGATATGTACCCACAATATGTGACATCAATTGCGTGTCGGTAGTCTTTGAATTGCCTTCCTCTTCATGGACCCATCCGGGCATAAGACTGGCAAAAGAGGTATGATTGTTGATATCATGCTCAGAGCCAATTTTCAACAATTCAGCCTTTAGACTAACAACATCCGGGTGTTCCTCATAAATAATCGGATCTTTATATTCGGCAGCTGATGCGCTGGCCTGTACAATTGCAGACGTAGTGGTGCGTCCGCCAGTGGCATAACCGGTCCATGCGCCATTTGTAACCCTGCCAGAATAATCCAGCACCACCGAATCAACCGAAGCGGTTCCCACGATACCTTCGTTGAACTTAAAGTAAACCCCAAGATCGGCGTTGCTAATATCAGTGTTAGAGCCTCCGTGTACTGGAGCAAACCAATTCTCGGCAATTTGCTCAGAATTTCTAGCAACTTTCCAAAATCTAAACTCATCCAGCGATGCACTTAATTTGCCCCAGCCGGACTCTGCGGAGCTTGCGGACGGATTAGTAATGAGGGAGCCAATCCGACCCATCATATTTTTAGAGTTTAACTCGTTAAGAGTTCCTGCGGCGTTATTGGTATCGTTTAATTTTCCATTAACATATAATTTGGTTGTCAGCACGCTACCGGAATTCTGGAATACAATCGCGTAATGTTTGAAACTCTCGAAGGATCCAGTATTTAAATCATTGCCAATTGTTTGCTGAAAAATTCCGCTTGTTCCCGATTGCGCTGTCAGCCTAAAGGGCGTCGTGCCGGCAAGCTCGGGATTTCCGCGGATTTCCACTGTAAGTCTGCCGTAATCTGCGCTGGAAGAAGCATTGTTATTCCAAACGTCGAGAATTATTTCTTTGCCCGTAGAACCAGTGGTAAAAGCCGGCTTTTTTAGCCAAAACTCAACTGTGACGCCGGTGTCGAAGTCCGATTTTAAATTCGACTGTCTTGAGCCGCTTCCATAATCGCTCGGAAGACCTTGGCGGCTATAAATATCAGTTTCATAAAGATTGGCTTGCTGAAATTTATCGTTATAATCAGTCGGAAAAGAATCTTTCAACGATTGCGGGGTAGATGCTGTGCCGGGGCCACCGAAAAAAGTAATATATTCCAGCGTGTCAGAAAGTCCATAGTTGCTTTGCTGGGCGCCGACACGAGTTCCCCACCCACTATTACTAAGGCGAATATAGCCATTTGTGCGGGGGTAGCGTATATTAAAAATATATTTTTCAATCTCTAGAGATTTATTGTAAAACTCATTGAGTTCGGCATCGGAGCCATCATAAGGATAATAATTATAAATTCGCTCAATAGCAGACTTATAATATAGATATGCAGAACCATAACGAGCAAACTTTTCAGGCTTGCTATAATCTATTTGTGGAACAAAAGCTTCTTGTGTTTCCTTAATCGCATCTACATTGCGCATGGACTCAACAGAAGAAAACGCATCTTTTTCAGTTTTATCTGAGAGGTAGTTTCTTTTGTTTTTTGTTGATTGAAAAAGCTTCTTAATACTCATAATCTTCTACTCGGAATTTGAACGACTCACCTTGTTCGGCCCACGTATTAAGCGAAGGATCATAGAACGAGAATTTAAGCGCGTACGCATATCCTGGCTCTAATAAGCTCATATCAAAATCAAAATAATTTCCAGAAATGTCATAAGAAAGCCCGGTGTGTAAATTGGTGCCCGTTCCATATGAAATGGCCTCGTAGGCGTCCATAAGCCTATAAACTCTATACGATGCACTTTGGATTGTTGTGCTTTCCACAGAAGTATTCGCTACTGTGTACACCGTGGGCTGCCAATATTTCTGCCTAATGAAGAGATTAAACCGCGCCACTTCGTCATTCCGATACAATTCCCCCATATTGGTGATATTCAAATAGTATACCGGCTTCACAACTGTTTGCGAACCGCTAAAGTGCATTGGGACAAGGGAAGATGTTACATATTCAACGCCGGCGCCGGGGAAATTATAGCCGGTGCCATCATGCCATACATCAAAAATCTTTGTCGCTGGTGCTGCGGCGCTTGTCAGAGCAAATGACGCCGTATAAATTCCCGTAGATATCCAGCCGCCAGTTACAACATACGGATTCGTAGAGTCTACAAATGTACGTGGGAGTATCGTAGGAAGCTGTAGAGCGCTTCCGGATGGCTCAGAATTGTCTGCGGACCCCGAATATAGGCTAACATAAATCGCGCCAGTACTGGCGCCAGGGATGTCTCTGAGTGTGCCGCGAATGTAGTTGTAAAGATACAGAGTATTGATATTGTCGTTAACGGGCGCCAAAGAACTACTGTAGTAGAAATCGCCGCGATCATCACGAGTTGCAGAATCCCAGCGCGCCTCAATCGTCGGCTTCAAGAAGAAGTATTGCGTGCCTTTTCCGAAGAATCTCTTCGTATAATAGGATTTAGTCGAGCCGGTGGTGTTCTGAAGATATCCCGTGTAAGTCCCATTTACGGCGCTATCATAGTAGCCCTCGTAAGTTCCCGTTAAATGAATCCCGACGCCATAATTGCTTAATGTTCCGGCCATCCACAATTCGACTAGTCCCGTAATGTCTACTTCTAAATCTTCTAGACCCGTGGCGAAAGATTGAGTATACCAACGATAAGGATATGCAGAATTGGCAGCAGTAACATAATCGCCGCCGGCTTTTGTCCAAGCGGTAGTGTTGCTGGCACTTACCCAATTGGACCCATCGTTTCCCTTGGTCAGATCCTTATATGTTTCTAGATCGAGTCCAGTTCCTTCCTGCCATTCAGTAGCTACTGGTTCGATGATAAGGGCATAGTCTTCTGGCACTGTCTTCGAGTTGGGGGCGCTATAGAGGCGCAAAATAAAATTGACACTTCCGCTAGCCGGGAGAACTCCATTATTTCTGTCAACAACAATCGAGTTAATCGGGAACTTCATCAGAATCCGCTCTAATTCGACCGAACTGGTTGCTTGGCGCGCATAAACTGAGAATGTTTCTACAATGTCAGAGGCGCCCATATTCGCGCCAGTTGCACGGGTTTTTAAATTCGGATCAAAAGCGTTTGTGATTGTATTGTCGGCGTTAGCCACATATCTTTTAATAGCCATTACCTAACCTTCCCTTTAACATCTACTGCGGGGTATTTGAGTTCAACAATCACATTCTTGGGCACTACTAAATAAGAACCATCGGGAGATAGATTTTTATTAATATCAATCGTCACATTGGAATAATTTGAGGTAGTTTTATTTGTTAATTTTACAGAAGACACGTCCAAGACACCAGTGACCTTCTTTAGTTCGTTATAAACATCACTAATATAAATTGGTTCTCCAATATAAAAGCCTTGGCCAAATTTATCCTTCAGTTGTTCTACGCAAGCACCCAGCAGTGTAAACTTGTCTACGCCCGTCGTGGGGCGCACAATAAAGTCAATTCCTATGTTCAAAATATGGGCGTCCAAGATATCAATTGTGTCGTTCATCATTCTATAATGATTCAGCCAAGTCTTTAAGTTATTTTTGATGGTGCTGTTAGATTTTACTAATTTGCCACTAGAATTCTCTGAAATGACATACATATTCAAATTTCTTTTTAACGAATCCGGATCTTTTTGCACCGAGCACCGCTTGATTGAGCCATATTTGGCCGGCATCCTGTATACTACATTTTCATAATCTGCTTTGGTTACGGCGCGATCTTGAGTGGGAAAGGTGTCGAAAATTCTTCTTTTAATCTCTTCGGTAGATGGAGTACTGACATCGCCCACAATCGGCTCTTCATTGCTAACTTCGATAGAATTGCGAACTTCAGTAATTTTACTTTGGACAAGGTTTTGTCTATTGGCAAACTCAAGCTCAATACCGGCCACCGCATTGATTCCGTAAGAGGCAACGTTTGAATTATTCGGATTAGTGGTTCTGTAGGTAATCGTCAACGACGTGCTCGCGGGAACAATTCCAAAATTCTCATTTTTTGAAAGCTGTGTCGGATCGAACGTTGTATCTGTCACATAATCTTTTCCAAAAATATCCATAGCAACAGCTTGTGGATCCGCCGCAACATTTGATGCGCCGGACTTTCCACTTCCGAATTGCAAGTATGTATTGTGTCGGTTTCTCTCCACCACAAACTTACGCGAAACAAGATATGGCTTTAAGATAGATGGCACATTATCATTTTTAAAATTAGTATTAGCTAATTCCTTGAATACAATATCCTGGGAAAGATAGTTGACTTCAAAATATTCATTTCCTTCCGTGTCCACTACGCTAATAACTTCGCTAATATTTGCAGCCGACAAGCGTACGCGGCGGAAGCGCTCATAAGCCCCAACAACTATAGTCTGCTGCCCGAAGCGACCAGAAACCACATTCCCATAAGCCTTTACGGCATAGTGGGTCGGGGCGCCGGTAGTAGTATTAACTCTTGCAACAACTACGGGATTCTTAGGATCGGCAAAATCTACGTTCTCTATTAACGTGAATAGCAATCCCGTCTCTGAAGAAAACTTGCTTCCTCGATTCAAAACTGGAATGTATCCAGTATCGGGTCCGAAACCAGTGGTGGAAGCCGGCACCATTGCGAATAAGGCAACTTTTCCAAAAGTTGAGGGCCGGCCGGCGTACTTGTAGCCCATGATTCGCCCATGACGCAAAACATTGTTATACTGATAGGCTGTGTCTAAGAAAGTTTCATTAATATTGTAGTCTAAGTAAAACGATAATTGATCTCCAATATAGGCAACCGCATCAACCATCATGGCCCCAAAAGACGCTTCACTGAAATCTTGGAAAGTGTCAGGGTAAAAGCGCTCAGCTATTTGAATAAGCTCTTTGCGAATACCTTCGTATTCTGTCGCCGTATAGTTAATGGGTAATATCTTTTTCTGTTCATTGGGCATCTGTGTCTCTCCTCTTAAATTTCCACCGAATCTTGCACGCTTATACCTCTAATGGAGTATTTTATAGTGACCCCCAGACGATTGAAATCGGAACCTTCGCGGCCAGGGCTAAAAGCAATATTAAGAATCCTAATTGAAGGTAAATATGTGGTTGTTTGAATTTTGATTCTAGTTTCAATCTGTCCGTAAACAGAAGCATCAAATGTCTCGAATAAATACCTTTTAATTCCCACTCCGAAGTCGGGGTCCATAACTCGCTCTCCAGGCGAAGTTAAAAGAAGCATTTTGAAGTTCTGTTTTATCACAGAAGAAATAGTACTGTTCATTGTAAATCCAGTTTCTGAAGCTTTGTTTAATGGAACTGTTGGACTAAAACTAGGCATTTGATTTCACCTCTTCACTATAAATATCATCAATCTTCATTTTCGCACAGTTCTCCATCAGCATTAAATGGATTTGACCTCAATCGTCGTTTTCTCCACCATGGAAGCAGGCGCTCGCCACTTGGAGGTTTGAGCGCTCCCCTCAGTTCTTTAATCTTAAGCTGTCCAATGCCCCGGCCACTCATTTCTTCATAATCAAAGTCTCGATCATTGTAATGGGTCTTAAACATTTTCTTAACGCGCGTCTTCGTATTTCGCAACAACACACGATCCCATTCATCCCACGACTTAAAGCGCAGAGTGAGAAGCCATCCAGGGCGGTCTTCTTTGTTTGCCCAGCCGGGGTTCTGGCTATAATCAATTCCCTTTACAGCGCCGAAAGTTGGGCTCGTTGGGTCGTCGTCCAGCGTCACAGTCGCCATTACTCCCGGCTTTTCGTCGGAATCGAATTTTTGACCCCTAATAAGAGCCGCTAAACTAAACTTCGGCCATGAGGCGCCTTCGGCTGCAGTTTCCTGTCCGATGGACGGCAAAAAGCCCATATCGGTATAAATCGCCATGATTGACACCATTTTTCTCAGAGGGAAAATGTATTGCGTCACAAGTTTAAACGTAGCATTGTGAGTTAGCTGCTTGATTAAACAGGCTAATATGCCGCTGTCGGCGCTGATAGTGCTAAACTGATTAATCGGCAAATCTAAAGCGTCCATTTCGATGCTGGTAATTTCTTCATATGAACTTCCGACTTTCATTGAAAATCTCAAACCATATCTTACTCCAAGTTTGCCTTCGAGTCCAACAGGCTTCCCATCGTCATCATAAACGATTTCTAAAGTGCCGGGATAAACTTCCGACAACAAAGAAAGTCCATTATTTTCTTTAATCATTTCTACAGCGGTATTCGTGTCGAAAATGCCCGTTGAGCCAGGATTCTTGTTCACGGAAGGAGTCGTTATTCGAATATACTTTTCGATTAAAAACGGCTTATCAACTTCACTTACTTCGTCCAAATTCGGCACATCGCCCACTGGTACCCGGGTGATAGTCACCAAGGGCATCAAAGTGTCATGAAACGAATCGTCGTGATATTCGCCGGCCATATATAAAACTTGTCCGGTCTCCTCATCGATGTAAACATGATAATAACCAATATATTCTTCGCCCGTCGTCGCAGTATCCTCTGTAGTGACGGCATCCGTGCCAATCACGAACTCACCACCACTCGTATGATAAGGCTCATCGGCTTCGGCGCGTTCATCGTCATAAGGAAATTCCGGAAGATCGGGATACGATGCTTGAAGTGAACCGTCAATGTTTACAATTTCGTTCAGAGTTAAGCTTGAACCTTCAGTAAAGTTGTCTAATAGGAAATAATCCATATTATGAATTTGTGGCGTCATATCAAGGGATTTAAGGTTTCTAACAAACTTTTTGGACATAAACGATAGCTGTTCGCCAACCAATTCTTTCAAAATTATCTTAGCATCGTCTTCCGTCTCCTGAATGGCTTCGAGATTTTCATCGACCCTATAATTTTTAAGTGTTCTAAACCAAGGAATTTCGTCGGCCTTGACTGCATCTTTGCGATCATCTTTGTCGGGATAATCATAGCGCGTCTGCATATTCTCCAATCTCGTCATCGCTGCGATAACATGCGGAGGAGCTTCTATCTCCTCTTGGCTCACACGGTACGCATATGACTGAACTGACTGCTCAAGGAACTGATACCAAAACTCGTTGTCCTTGAAAACGCCGCCGCTATCTGCACTTTTAAGAGTGCCCTCCATCGCCTCCACAATATAAGAAGCATATACGGAACTAAAAACTTCCGGAAATTTCGGAGCAAATCTTGTGAACACACTCAGAGCCCTGATAATATGCACACTACAGAATATTCTGATCGTGGCCGCTATAAGTCCCATGATGAACACCTTCGAAGAGCGGTTCAAAATTCTGTCATACGGAACTTCTATCGCACAATCAGGATCTTGGAACAAGCGAGAATCGTCCGGCATTGTGGGATAGATATCGTCAATCATATCTTGAATATCACCGAAATCAACCAAATCAGTATTCGCAGGCTTACAAGCGCTTAATTCGGGGAATAGTGCGTCTACAAGACCAAGCCAACCGTTGTTCTTCAGAGGTCTAATATAAACCGGAGGATTCATATAATTGCCCCCATAAGTGTTGGGATCCAAATATGTCACGCGAGCATCTTCTCCATTAATTAACTGATCATAGCTAACGCCCAAAATCATATCGCGATTTCTAATCTTTCGTGTTCCCCCTTTGCCATTATCGACATATGCATCTTGATATTGGGTACCCTCTGGTGACAAAGTTTGCCCTTCTTTCACAACATACGCAATGCTCTCATACGACAAAGTGTCATATTCTGCGCCGTATAGCCAAGCCGCTTCGTCGTCTTCAGAGCCGGCAATTGTTGTATTGATTGCTTCATGCAATACGCTTAACGTTTCTTTATAATCAAACTCAATGCCCACAATGCCGCCGGCGTACTGCGCATTGTTATGAAGTATTTCTTCCAGCAGAATCAAAGGGGGAGAATAACCAGTCGCACCCTCAGTAAACGATTGTGCAAAAGTGGGATAGTTTTCTTCCAAGTCCGTCATATGTGCGAAGGTATCGTCAATAGCCATAAATTCATAAGCAAGAAATTTCATGGATTCGCCTGGATCCTTTTCTGACTTAGCTTCGTTTTCGTCCGAAGCTTCGCCCGAAGGGTCCGCCTGATCGGCTGCCGGATCTTTGCCGGTATCAACTGCCGGATAAACAACATGATTAATTAGGATTCTGGTTGAATCGCTCGGAGTATAGACTACGTGCCCATCAGAATCTTCAAGACTCTCAGGTCTGTTAATCATGACCCCATCTGCATTCTCAACCAAATCGGCATAATAAACCTCTAAATCAAAACCGTATTGTGAATAGCCGGCGTATTCTTCAAGACCATCGGCATTATCTCGGAACTGAAGAGTTGTATCGGGAGTCTGCTTTCGCGGTAAGCGCGTAAACGTCACAACCTCGTCTTCCCATTCCGGCTCTATATCTATATTATAGCCGAAATCCGGCAACTTCATGAAATTCACTTGATTTCCAAATAAGCCCGATCCCGGCAAATCTTTAAAGTCTATGCTAACGGGATCATCTTCTATTTCCACAGTGTTGTTCGGTTCGTATTCCACAGCAAGTTCATTAAGCTGCGTTTGTAGCCATTCTGCAACCTTGTAAGGATACGCTCCTCGTTGGGCATCGAGGGATGGCGGGAGCGATTGCATCAAGGACATCGCCGAGCCAAACATCGCGGGATCGGCCACGGGATCGAAATCGGAACTATCCGGCTCCCATGTGCTGTAAAAATCAACACGGTTCTTGCGGTTTTCTGTCTTTCGATGATGGACTGTGAGCGGCTGTCCCAAAGTGTCGGACAAAATCATATTAATCAGTCCCCAGTTCTTTTGACCGGGGCCGTTGCCTAACATATCTTCCGAATAATCAACTTTTAGCATTTCAAGCTGAGAGCTTAAACCTTCTGCAACTGCTGCTGCAGCTAGTGGCGGCTCGTAAGGCAAAATTCCATTATCACAGCCAGGATCTGACACCAGTGGCGGCATGTTGTTTTCGATATATGCCGGGAGTCCGCCTTGCATAATTTCTGCTAAATTACTTAAATCATTAGCCATTTGCTGCTTAAAATCTTTATTCAGCTTATCACATTGATCCCGTGAAACTCTGCCTTGTAAAAGTTCACAACGTAAATTGTTGAAAGCTTCCTGTTGAGCCGGGGTCACACAAAGAGTCGGGTTTGCTGCCAATTGGTCTCCTATCGGCAGTTCATCGACGAAATTCTGCAATTGTCTTCTAAAGTCTGCCGGCATTACTTTGCCCATATTGTCGAAAGCCTTTGCGATGGCCTCTGTTCCGCGCAGACTTTGGCGGAAACTGGGGTATTCGTACTCAATCAAATTATTAACAATCGCGCAGAATTCCGAAGAAGCAGACCCCAAAAATGCTTCTGCTGCTTCTTTTCTAGTTACGCTCGATGAAATATCGGCTGTAAATTGCATAACCAATTCTGTGTCAGCGAAAGCGGCGCCGCCATTACCAAACGACTGGAAAAGCTGCTGAACCGTATTCGCCAAAACTTCGTCATCGACGTCATCGCCGCAAATTGATTCCTTAATTGCGTCCGCAACACTATTGCCAGCGGCAGCGGCAGCGGCAATATCTCCCACCAATTCTAACGCATTGCAGATAGTCTCCCCAATAATCTCACACAATTTTACCATCAACATCATGATGATCTTTTGAATCAATTGTGCTAAAGCCACTTTGGCTGCTTCCAACGGCAATCTCCACAAATCCTGAATTTTGTCAATCGGCGGCACCATTAAAGTTGGCCACGCGATTTCTCTCATATCACGACAGAGAGGAAGCTCAAGGCTCTTAATAAAATCAGCAATTGTGGGATTGAAAAAACCGGGTTGAGCGCAATTCAAAGTGGCGATAAGATAGGAAATGATTGGTGCTCCAGGGAATTTTCCCAACAAATCTAACAATTCAAGCTCGTTACCGGCATAAGTTTCTATTAAAGCTTGAACATACGCCTGCATAACTATATTGGGATTCATAGAGGAAGCCATCCCCGATTGGGCGCGTACTGCGCCTCCCAATATTGTGGGATTCTCTTGATAATCTGTCCATTCCGTATAAGTCATTGAGTTATACGCGCCATCTTTCGTGGATTTCCAATCATGCTTTTCGCTATCCGAATAATTCCATGGTTTAGGCGCCGGGATCGGCACCACGGCGTGGGCGCGCTCGTAGTCGCCATGGTGGTGGGGAGATGCGCCAATGACCAGATCCCCAGCAGGCTCCGGCCGACGCGGCGCCACGACGCCTGTCTCCACGTCATCCCGGTCCATATTGTCAACGATTTCATCTGATGCCGCCTGATTTGCTGACTTGTCCTTAAAGATATCTCCGCTTTCCAGCTTCTTCTTAACCAGGGCATCTAATTCGGCCTGCTTATCGGCAGGAAGTCCTATAAACAATTGCCCAAAATTGTCCACCGACATTGCATTAAGCGCTGCCTCAATCATTTTGCCGAGGGACTCTTCTAAGGATAGTCCGGACGATAAACACTGTATGGCTTCAGTCAGCAAGTCTAATAGTCCGCACAATTTAATCCTATCAAATTTATCTCTAAGTTCTTCCCACAATTCTTGTGCTCGTACGGTCTTGTTCTTTTCTGATTCATCTCCAAACATATACAAACAAAAGTCTTCAAACATCATATCATCAGTTTTAATCTGCTTAAGTGCCTGCTCTTTGGCCAAGGCGAGGACGTTGTTGGTATCCATTCTCACATTGCCATCGTCATCGGTGGTCAAATAAAGACCTAATTCCTTTTGCATGCTCTCTGTGTCGTCCCTAATCGTCTGACACAGATACTCATGGAATTTATATGCTATCGCATCACCCAGGCCGAACACTTCATCAAAAATATCTTGGCCCAGCTGCTTGCCTTCATCAATTAAAGCTTCTCCAATGCAATTCATTACAGCACCACGCGTACTATCATAATTCGTCATATTTTGCGAATTCAATGTAATTGTGTCATATATTGACGGATAAGTGTTATTGATGATTAAGTCCTTCCATGGGACTGGCGCGCGCGCTGACAGCCCATCAACCATCTTTCTCATGTTCACGAAATAGGCCATGGCCGTTGGATCTGTCCAGGGTGAGCCGGATTGTTTGAGAGTGGTCAATTTTCCTGTATGTACAACCGGCTCATCGCGGCAGCCTATGGGCTCTATCGTAAGTTTTTTAAGTTTATATTTTGTAGTAAATTCAAAAGTTAAACGATTAACAGGAGCAGTGGCACTATGTCGAGAGCCAACATTTTGTATATTAAATCCTCTGCTATTCAAATAATAATCCAGCTGTGGTAGTAGCTTGCCCATTTGAGAAACGTTCTTCTTCGTGCCATAATCGCCGTATTGGTCCAAATTAAAAACGCTATTATCTTCAAGGAATAATAAATTTGCCCCATCAACTGCGCGATAAACTTTCAAATTTCTTGCATAAAGCCACAAGCCCTTTCGTAATTTAAGCATCAAAATGGCCATTTCATTAGCGTCATAAGACACCTTAATCGGGCCGGTGGCTTCATCATCTTCATCGCCGGTAGCTTCTGGGAGCGCGTTCAAAACATCATAAGGAACCGAATATAACAACTTGAGGCGCGCCTTGGGCCGGACGCCCAGCGACCAATCTGTGTTCTCAATTACGTCTCTAATTAAATCTTTAGAGCCCTCAGAATCATCTTTATTGTATACATCCAAAAGTGCCTGAATTGCTGTCTCCACATATTCGTCTGCGATATCTTTAACTGCTGCTTCTGCCTCTTTCTCCGGAAGGGCGTCTACGTCCGCAGGCTCCACATTAAGTTTGGACAAAGCTGAAGTATGCTTCGTCATGATTGTAATCTGATACTCGCACGTCTTTTCATTTAAAAACGGCTCATATGTTTTTCTCGTGCGCCAATTCGGCACTAAAGCAAAACTATTTGGTATACATGTAGGGCACGGAGGAGGAGTTACCGATAATACATCATCGCATACATCGTTAAGCCCATCTCCATTGGCATCCTGCAGTGGTAAATATTTTGACTCAGCCATTCTCTTTCCTTAGCGCCTTTCTATGTTGCTCTCACGTTTTTACTTAAAATATACTTCTCAGCAGAAGAATTTAGATAGTTTGCGCGCCAGCAAAACGCGCGCAACTTGAGTGCCCAATCGGGAGTTATTCCCTTGATGGGCAATTTCGCAGTAAAGGCGCCTGTTTGTCCTGCAGCGCTAGCCATCGCTGCGGGCGCGGTATAAGGGCTCGCCGCGGCGCTAAAAGAAGCCGAAAGCCCAGCAGACCAGACCGTTAATGCAATAAGCATTGTCATTTGAACGCCGGCTACGGTTTGAACTATGTCACCCAACTCTGTTAAGGCTTCTAATAAGTTATCTCCCCGCGCTACTGGCTGGAGATATTCTACTTCTGGGGTCCAATCCATAATTGTTTTAATCATATCCGCCATTGGTTTCACAGCATCGGGCAGCGAAATATTATAAGATTCAATATTGTTGCCTGCAATTAAATCAATAGTTGCTGCTTGTTCATATTTTCCGCCCATGGAATTCTTTTCGCCCGTGGATCCGGCGCCTTTCACGCCTTGAGCGCGGCCGGTTATAATCTTTACCCCGGCACGTCCGATAATTCTGGCTGTGTCGGCTTTCATTACAACGCTAGATCTAATGGGCTCCGCGGCCTCGCCCGGTACTGGTTTCCGCGCAATTCCAAACATTGTGTCAATCTGGGCAGCTTTTGTAATATAAACCCTGGCTGCATCAGTAACAGGATTCACACCAACAATTTGCCCATTCTCGGCAATCCCGCCGGCATTTAAACCCGCCACCAAGTCTATGGTGTCGGAGGGCAATCCGGAAAGACCTTGCCCGCTAGCGATATTCGTGTTTCTTTGGGGCCCGAACACAATTACTGAGTGTGGGGCGCCAGGACCACCGGGAATATAGTTTTCGGCGGCGCCAGGAAATCTAGTGATCGTCGGAACAATGGGGCGAGTTCCAGATGGCCCCCCATAAGGCGCATTAACCGGTTCGCCTGCGGCTAGCCGATCTTCCATGCTCGCCGGGACTTCACCTTCAGCAAACGCACCTTTATCAATAAACGATTTTTCGCCCATTTTATTACCTCTCCTTATAAATATCTGCTTATTATAAATCTGCTCAAATTAGTTAAGCCGCGAATCTCTTTAAAATATATGAGAATCATTCATCTCCCGAATCCTCTGCAGGCGAATCTGGAGCGGGTGGCGCAACTGTTGGCGTCGGGGTTCCGACAAGAGAGACTGCTTGTGACTGAAATACACCGGTTAGCGACACACAAGCCCGCGCAGTTCCGGTGCCATCTTTGATTTTGGCTCGTTCAATAATTTTGGTTGCTGTACAAATTTCAATGTCCGTTTCGCCCCTTCGATTGACTTTGCATGATATTTCAATAATGTCTCCACGGCGAATTGGTGCTGCAGCCCCTAAATCAAAATTTTTGGACGTTAAGCATGTAGTATGCATTTTGGTTAATCTAAGAGCTTCATTAACATCTCCAGTAAATTCCAATGCGCACGGATCGACCAAATAAGCGTGAGGATTAAATCGATATAAATCAGATTGTTCTATTCTGGCCTTCAAAATATAACGAGTAATTTTGTCAGGATTGCTATTGCCGCTAGCATATTCTTTTGCCTCTACTGAAGAAAGCGAAATTCCATCCGTTAGGGCTTTTGCTCTAAATTTCCTAACTCTTCCGCGCCTGTTAACGCGCTGGACGATGTCCATATGTCCTAAAAGCTCTAATAAGTCTTTGGGTGTTGAAAAATCAGTTATATCCACTATCTTTTACGTAGCCTTTTTTCATTAATCTTTTTCATTTATAGAGCCTCAACTCGTGGATCATTTTAGCTTATCATGTTCAGCTTGAACCATTTCAATAAATTTCTTCCAGGGAAAATGGGGGCCTGGATCTTTATCGCGGCCGTCACTCACTTCAACGTGGCCCTTAATGTGATCTCGATCAATAACGATCCCATATTGTTTCGCGAGCCGTGCCGCGAGCCGTGCCGTATAGCGCATCTGAATTTTGCTCCAATCTTTATCCGCCATCTTCGCTGCAATTTCAATTCCCAAACTTCGCCTATTAACGTCGCGATTACCGGCATGCCAAGCTATATCCTTATCAGGCACTGATCGATAAATTTTACCAGTCTTATAAACGCTGTAATGGGCCGATGTGGGGGAACTAGGGTCGGCAAACCAATGTGCCGGGCACGGGCCTTCCGACGTATGAATGATTAACATATCAATATCGCCAATCTTCCGATTCGCGACTTCGGCGCCTGCTCCTTGGGCCGGTAATGACTCGATTTCAAACTCACTAACGTTTCCTTCTCCAGCACATTTTCGGTAGAATGACGGATCGGGACTTTCGCCGTATTGACCCAATAAGGTCGCCGCATTAGCAACAAAAGCGCCTTCTAAATCCTGACAAAAATTCTGAAGTGTCTCATTATTTTCGGCTCTTTCAATTAGCTCCATGATCTCGCCAGAGTCCGGAACAATGTTGTTGTTTTCGTCCAAGACCATCGATACTTTAATGCGATCATTCCTTTTGATGGACATCTCATTTGCATCGCCAAGCTCAAAATCTCGCGCACTTATGTATAATGGATAGAGGACAATCAACCTTAATGCCTCATTCACATCAGACGCAGAACCTAAATTACAAGCATTGGGTAAAAATCGATGAGGATTTTCTTCAAAGGGCAGCTGGTCACCATTAACATCTCCTATTATCATAGCCTTCAAAGTAAAGCGAGAAATTGGATGCGCTGTGGCCGCGGCTGTCGGCGTAGATTTGCCATATTCAGATTTGCCATATTCATCAAGCTGAGTTTTCGATAATGGAATTGCGTCAGTCAACGCGACTGCTGTAAATTCTCGAATTTCACCCCGGGTGGGTGTGGAAATTTTACCCATCGCTTCGGCTATTTTTAATTCAATTAAGGACCGGTCTGTGGTAAAGTCGCTTCTATTCATTGAGACTCACCCTTAGTCATGGTGTTTACCGAACGGTTGAGCGCCAGCAACAACTTTTTCTGTTGCGCCGCACTTTTGAATCGTCTTAATATAGGGGAAGGGATTTACGGTCTTGTCATTGACGGAAAGTGTAAAATGCAAGTGGGGACCGCCCGTACATGTGCCCGAGTTGCCGCTTATGCCAATCTGATCGCCTGCTTCAACCTTTGCGCCGCTCTTCAGGTCCTGGCCTTTGGCATCCTTAAAGCCCCACAAGTGCATTGCTGTCGTTTTATACGTCTTTCCGTCTGTGTGGGTTCCATGATTTACAGTTGCTATATTGCCCCCACATGTCTTCCAGCCGGTTTGTACACTGCCACCATCGTCCTTTAACCAAAGGGTACCGGCAGCTGCAGCGTAGACAGGAGTGCCGATTGCTGCCCCGATGTCCATGCCTGAGTGCATCGTCGGGTTGACCACGCCATCGTTGGACAAATCCCGCATGCCATACGGAGAAGTAATCTTCGCCGGCGACTGAAGGGGGTGGTTAAGATAAAAGTCGGTATGGCCGGGCTCACAGACTTTTGAGTCAAGGTTAACATCGTAGCTACCCTCTCCCAAGCGACTTGCAACGGCACTAGGCGTTCCCAATAAAATCGACGCGTTAGAATCGAAAAGTCCGCTTAAGCTTGCGCATATGTCTTTTAGGGTTTCGTTCTCGGCGGCAGTTTCGACCAAAGCCACAAGATCGCCTCTTTCCATAATAATGCGGCCTTCAGGATCCCATATCATTCTGACTTTAATCCTGTCATTTCTCCGAATATGATTTCCTCCCGATTCATTGAAATCGGTGGCAGTAATATATGTCGTATATTGCTTAATCAATTGCAAAGATTTGTTAACGTCAGCAGTTTGACCAAGCGCACAAGGATCTACCAAAAGATTGTGAGGATTGTTCGCAAGATCTACAAACTCGTTTCCATTGGCATCGCCAACAATCTTAGCTTTAAGCGAATATCTACTCAGATCAGAATCCGCTATCGAGCCAGATGTGGTTGTGACTCCCTCATTGGCATATTCCTCAAGCTTCAGAGATGATAGGGGAATGGCGTCCGTTAACGCTATAGCCGTAAATTCCCTTACTTCACCGGGCTGTGCTCGGGTCAAGGTCTGATGCTTTGGCGCGCCCCAAAGCGACAGCTTCTCTCGCGCAGTCGTTAGAAAATTTCTATCTAGTAGAGCCATCAACAAAATCTCCCTGAATTAAATCGAAGAGATTATCTTTGTCTTCCTCGGATAATCCCATGTTTGCAGATTGTCTCTTTTGTCGCAATGCAATCAATTTAACTAGCTGCTCATTTGAACGCTGCATTGTTTCGATATGCTTGGCTGCGACCGGGCTTAAGTATTTATTCTGATCAGCATCGGCAGCAATTTGATTTGCTATTTCATTTAGAAATTCGCGAGCAACTTTCCGATCATTCCGGATGTTATCCAATGCCTCGTCGATAAGTAAATTTAAATCTTTCTCGTTCATAGCGCTCCGCTTTCCCAATCTTGCTTAAAGCAATAATACTTTTTCTTGAATTTCTTCAATGAATTGACAATTTGCTTTGTATTGAGTCCCGTAATCTCCCGAAGGTAAAGATAAATAGCTTTTTTATTAAAAATCTCGATATCTTCTTTTGATTCAAATAAAACGATAATTGCTTTGTAAACCTTTAAATCATTCTCCTTCATTTGTGCCGTATCCCAAGAGCTAAGTTCATTATAAAACAATTTCCAGAACTCATCCTCTTGTCTCTGAGTTAGGTAAGAATCATTAGTTGATAAGAACCGTTCCTCGTAGCGCTTAGAAATGTTATCATAATCTATTTCTCGTTTATTCTTTTTTTGTTGTTGCTTGACTTTGTGAATAAACCAATTTTTTGTGATCACGGAAAAATAAGAAAAGGCTTTTGAGCCTTTATTTGGATCATATTTATCTAAAATCGTCATTAGCCAAATCTTACATTCATCACGTAAATAATCTATATTAGGCAGCGTAGTGAACTTATAGGTAAAAACAATTTTATCCACCATCTGATTAAAGGCCGGCTGTATATACTCGACATACAATTCAGTTTTTTCTCTCATACAAGAACTTCGTGCGTACCTTACAATGGCCTGTTCATGTACAGAAGTGAAATAATAATTCTTACTCTTACTTCTTCGTCTTCTACGACGCTTCCTGGTCGGTAATTTCTGGGATTGTGTTTTCTTCATCGTCTATTTCTATTCCTATTCCTACTTCTTGATCTCGCTCAGTTAAAGAATAAATATATTCAAACGTCTCCAACTGTTCACTAAACGATACTGCATGATGTACCAAGTGCTCAAGAGTCTGATCTCCATAAAATGCGTCTAATTCATAGACTGTTTTAACATGCACTGCAAAAGAATTTACCATCTGTTGCAAATCTCCTAATTCTTCGGATATTAACAATAAACGTATAATAGTAGCCCGAGTATATATTACCAATCCAATATTAGAAATCAACAAGACGGTTAGCAATGCCGAAAGTATTATCTCAAGTCTGCTCATATATTTTTTCCTTCGCTTTGGACTTTTCTTCTTCCAAAAGCTTTCTATTTTCCTCGATATATTCGTGAGTTAATTCGCCGACTTTTGTATTTGTTTCATTGCCAGTGGAACTCTTAACTATATGGGGTGTTGTCAGTCCTTTGAACATCGCGCCATTGCATTGTGGGCACAAAACTTCTGGAGATGCCATAATTCTGTGAAAGACAACTTTCTCACTATTACAGTCTTTGCATGCGTATCGATATCGAGGCATTACTTAGTGACCATATCCACCAAATCTTTTTCAGTAATGGACGCGTTATTAGAAACACGCACAGTTGGCGGATTTAGTACCACCAGTCCATCTTCAGCGGCCACAAGCTCAAATCCCTCCAAAATTGGAACAATGTCCAATTCATTAAGCAGCGATTCCTGCAGTGCCATCATGATTGCGCCCATGGCTTGGTGCGACAATTTTAGTTCTGTCTTTTTTTCACTCATTTTAGTCTCCCTTTATAATACGATAGCTATCACTATCAAAATGTTGCGTTGAAAATTCAAAAAGTTCAGTATCTTCCATGGCTATCATTTGGTGTCTCAATCCCCGATAAACATGAAAGCTATCACCTTTATTCAAAATCAATTCCTCGGCATTTTCCAAGTCGTCTTCATCTGAATATTTTACCAGAATTTTACCAGATTGTATATAGAACACTTCATCCTTAAGTACGTGATAATGCCATGAGCAGCGCTTGTCCTTTACAAAATAAAGCAATTTACCGCAATATTCATCACAATTAACAATCCACTTTTCGAATCCCCATCCTTTAGGAACGAAATTCATTTTCAAAAAAGTCTTCATCTTTCACTCCTTTATCGTCAATATAAATATCACCGGCTGGCTTACCTAAAAATAGCTGGTGATATTTTACGCCCCATCCGTGAAGCTGCTCTTTGGTGAATTCGTAAAAAACCTTGTGGGCATATGTCACAGAATTGCCGCTTCGTCCCATACCGCGGGCAGTTTGAAATATAATGATGTGGCCTTTCTCATATAAATCATTAACTTTATTTATTCTTTCTACATCAGGCTTTGCTTCATCGTACTTCCCATAAGTATGACTACAAATTGTACCATCAATATCAAATACGTATGTCATTCTAAATTTCCTAATATTTTTGTTGTTGAATAACCGCCAATTCTTTCAAAAAATTTCACCTCATCAACCAAGTGTGAGCCTATCACTTTTCTGCCTTTATAGTCAGAGCCCACAACGATGACTGAAGCACCACTCAATAAAATCTGTGTTTCAAGCTCACAGTCGATATCAAAACTTCTTACTTCGTCAATATATCTTATAGATTCCAATATCGCCACTCTGTCTTCTATATTGTTTATTGGGCGAGAATCGCCCTTAGAAGCCTTTACTCTCTCATCTTCATCCGCACCAACAACCAACCAGTCACCAAGAGATTTGGCATACTTAAAAAGTTCAATATGTCCACGATGCAGCACATCAAAACAACCATTAGTCCATATGACTTTCACGCTACCGAAACTCCTTTCTTTTGTACAATCATTGTCGCGGACTCGTTTGCATATTTAATAGATTCCTCGATGTCGTGTGTTTCGGTATATTTCACACATAACGCGGCAATGAAGGTGTCGCCGGCACCAGAAGTGTCTTTTATTTCCACTTTTGGTACGGGATATATTCTATTGCAATGCTTAGCGCCATTTGGGCCGAGAGTAACAATCATGCGCGAACTTATATCCTTATTCAGCATGTGCTTGGTTCTATTATACTCGAATTCATTTATTTTGATAAACTTAATTCGTTTACACCACTTGCTAAGGATTTTCTTAGTGTCCAGAAAAGTAATCGCATGCTGAGTAGAAATATATTCAATATCTTGATTAGTGAGAAATCCCTTATTGTAATCTGAGATGACAACCGCATCATATTTTGTAAAGTCTATTTCGTTTACTTTACAGCGCGGGATCGACGCGTCATTCTCATCTACACGCAAGACTATATAGTTCGTTCTCTGATCCACATATCGCGTTTTATTGATTTGTTGCCAATTATCATTAGTAATGATATCAACATCGATATCACTGGACAAAGACACAATATTCTCATATACGTTCATAGCCATGCCCGGATTAATATTGACCTCGCCATTATCTATCTTGACAACGGGCACCGGAGCTTCCGGGCATAAACGGCTACATTCCCCGTAACGATAAACATCTCTACAGCTTTCTCCGATTACTAAAATACGCATTACTTTCCTTTGACAACATCACAAATATACTCAATTTCTTCAGGAGTAAGCTCGGGATAGTTGGGGAGGAAAAAGCCCATAGCATGAATTTCATCGCTAACTGGATCGCGGAATTCTTCGTATAGATCGGTCCAAAATGGATGGCGCCCAAGATTACCAGCGCTAAAGATTCTCGTCTCAATGCCGGCTTCAACAAGGCGCGTAACTATTTCCTTACGATGTTGTGTGGTGTGTGCCAGGGCGCCGAAAGAAATCGACACTGGTACGTTGTCCCCCCACCGCTGAAAGGCTACAACTCCTTCGAGTTTTTCCGCATAAAGGCGATGATTTTTATTACGCTGACTGGCAGTCCAATCAGCTTTTTGAACCTGTCTAATGCCCAGGAAAGCCTGTAAATCAGTAGATCTGAGGTTATAGCCAGGAATAAAAAAGGCGAAAGGGGAATGAAAGTCATCGATTCCATATTCTTCCATCAAAGCCTTTGAAGATTCGGGACTCAGATCCTTGGCCCAGCCATGGCTCCTAAGCATCAAGAGCATTTCATACAGTTCTTTATCATCAGTATTGACCATTCCGCCTTCAATTGTCGACAGCTGGTGTCCAAAATAGAACGAGAACGATGACATATCGCCCACTGTTCCGACCTTGGAGCCATCACCATAAGCTGCGCCAAGCGCTGCGCAGGCATCCTCCAGCAACGTAAAGCTATACTTTTCCTTCAGTTCTAAAAGCCGCTCTCTATGATGTGGAACACCCAGCACTTGCACAAAAATTACAGCGTCGGGATTTTCTCTCTCACAAATTTCTTCCAACTGATCCAGATCAATACCAAATGTATGCGAATCCGCGCCACACATAATCGGCGTCAAGCCAAGCTGAATTGCTGGGGCAATGGTTGTTACCCATCCCACAGAAGGTACAACAATCTTACCATTGGCAATCCGGCCGCATTGTTTGGCTGCGGCAACCATTAAAAGGTTTGCTGAAGAGCCTGAATTGTTGAATACAGAATATTCAGTTCCGATATAATTTGCCCAATCTCTCTCTACGTCCCAAGTAAGTTGTCCCTTAGTTAAACGCGGATAGCTCTTAAGCCATGTGCAGAGCGCATCGACATCTGCATCGTTAATTGTTTCTTTTGCTAGTGGAAATTTAATGTTCATTTTGTCCTCTTATTTAATAGCTTCTATGTTTAGGCTCATGAGCTTTCCATTTGTTTTATCCATGTGCGGCAAATATGCCTGACTGTAATCATCAATATAGAAATGCTCTGTCTCTTTCCAATCGTATCTTCTCACTTCGCTAAAGCCCGCCTTATGAAGATCCTCTTTCAAAGTGTCAAATGACCACCCATGATAATGAAAATCATAATCATATTTTTGACCTCCATAAAAGAAGGCTCGCACCGCGTTGAAATTATTTGTTAAAAGATAATATTCGCATGCAGCCTTAATATCGGGTACGGAAAGCCTTAAAATGCCACCTTTCTTAAGAGCCGTGCGCCAGCTAATTAACACCTCTTTCCACGTTAGCGGCTGAAAGACGGACGGCTGCGTGGGGAAGTGTTCCAAAACATGACATGCATAAATCAAATCTACATTAGTAAACTTTTCATGAATTCTGGTAACATCGCAAACCTCATCGGCGCCGACGTTGTCCCTGGCGTCAATATTAATAAATCCGTGAATCTTTCTATCGCCGCATCCCAAATTTAATTTTATCACGTCCTCTCCAGCCAATAATTAATCATTTCATCTATCATTGTATCAAAGGTATAATCAAAATTCAAGTCAATAACACTAACAAGCTTTTTAGTACACCCCTTAAGATCTTTTAATTCAGTTGGCCTAAAAAATTTAGGATCTTGGACCACGTAATCTTGATAATTTAAATCTAATTTACCAAAAGTTGCTTCGCAAAACTCACGAACGCTATGCGATATGCCAGTAGCACAAACATAATCTCCCGGCTTATCAAGCTGGAGCAATTGCCACATCACCTTGACGTAATCTTTTGCGTGTCCCCAATCTCGCGTGCTCTCCAAATTGCCTAATGCCAATTCATCCGCCAGTCCTTTCTTAATTTTAACGGCGCCCATAACAATTTTGTTGGTAACAAAGCTCCCGCCACGACGGGGCGACTCATGGTTAAACAAAATGCCATTTGTGCCAAAAATATCGTATGATTGCCTATAACACCTAATAAAGTTATATGCCGCCAACTTAGCGCATGCATAAGGACTTACGGGATTCATCGGAGTTGTCTCCCTCTGGAAACCATCTTCATCAATTGAATTACCAAACATTTCTGAACTGCTGGCTTGGTAAATTTTTGTATCGACTTCTGTTAACCTTACAACTTCAAGCAAATTTAGCGTGCCACGCCCAATAGTATCTAGCGTATAAATGGGCTGGTCAAAACTAACACGCACATGACTCTGGGCGGCCAAATTGTAAATCTCATGAGGGCGCACTCTCTGAATTACCGACAACAGCGAAGACATGTCACACATGTCGGCATGATATAGATTATTCTTAATCTCTGGATATACATGCTGAATGCGCGCTGTCTGGTTCTCAGGAATTGAATTTCTTTTTAGAATCCCATGCACATCGTAGCCCTTTTCGACCAATAACTCGGCTAAATACGAACCATCTTGTCCATTAATTCCTGTAATTAACACTCGTTTCATCTACATCCTCACGTTCGGATAATTAAGCTCAAACCACTGAACAGTGTTTTTCATGGCAGTTCTTAAGTCTGTGTAGACAAAATCGGCCAATGTCTCCCTAAAGACTTCTTTATTGGTCGGCCTTCTCAATTGTCCATTAGGCTTCTCTGTGAGCCACTTAACGTTGTGGTAATCAAAAGCGTCACACACCATTCCTACTAAATCTTTTATTTGTGTCTCGCGGCACCCAGATACGATAATGCGACGGGGCAACTGAATGTCATCATGCAATAACCGCACACATGCTTGAGCTACATCTTTTGCGTATAAAAATTCACGATACGGTGTTCCATCGCCCCACACCTCTAAGGATGTTCCATTTTTCTTTGCCACATGACACTTGTGGACCAGTGATGGAACGACATGTCCGTCTTTGAGATTAAAATTATCATGCTCTCCAAAAATATTCCCCGGAATTACTGAGCAGAAATTAGTGTTATACTGTTGCATATACGCATAAATCTGTACATCCACCATTCGCTTAGAGTATGCATAGGAGTAATGCGCGAGAAAGGGCTCACCGTCATGTAAAAGGTTTTCATGAATCTCGGTAACGCCGGCAGGAAAAGCACATACAGACGAAAAAGCTAGTAATTTCTTTACATTGAATAAATGCGCATAATGAATAACAAAGGTATTCATCAAAATATTGCTATAATACTGTTGGGCCGGAGTTTCCATGTTGCGTCCGATTCCGCCCACGCGAGCGGCCGCATGAATCACATAATCGGGCTTCGTTTCTTCGAAAAGCGCGCGGACGTGCTCTTCGTTGGTAAGATCATGTTGTTTGTGTCCAGAAAACACAAATTCATACTGTGGATATTCTTCGCTAACCGATGCGATTGCGGAACCAACTAGTCCGCCGGCACCGGTCACTAATACTGTCTTACTCATTTCTTGTCTCCAAACCTTCTTTTCCAAACTGGATCGCTCTTAATCCAGTTAAAGTAATCAATTTTGATTCTTTCCGACTGATCTCGCATATAAACCTCGCGAAATAGCGGGGCATCATTTGCGTGATAAGCTTGTTGTACCGGAACGTGGTCTCCTTCGTTTGGATTCCAATCACATGTCAAGACAAGATTGGGGCTAAAATGAAATTTACTGCTATCTCGTTGAGCCCTAAAGGCCAAATCATGCGTATTCATGTTAAGGTGTTCCCAGCGACAATCAAAACCTCCTAATTCACGAAAATAATTTAACTTATACATTGCTAACAAGTGAATTTGGTAATCTTGAGGAACGCCCGGAAGTCGCAAATCTGGATGTGTCCAGGCAGTCCAATAGCTGTCATCGGGGCATTTGCCAGAAATTCCTCGTCCTTCTGCATACTTGACGATTACTACATCCTTATACGGAAGACTTTCATGCATCTCGATACATTCTTTAATGCTATCCTTTAAAAAATATCCGTCATCAGATGCCCACATCATCAATTCGCCTTCGGCCAGCAAAGTGGCTATCTGTCCACATCTCGCCGGCGTGCCATAGTCCTTGAAAAACTTGAAGTTATCTTTCTCTCGCAAAGAATCTGGCGGCTCGTTTGGTCCAACCAAAATCAATTCCCATGTATAATCTGTTCCGACTGCTTCTACTGTAGAATCATATAGCCTCTCCCACAAATGAGTTCTATGGGCCGGCAAACAGACAGATAAATCATATTGCATTATTTAAATCTCCTTTTCCAAACAGCCGGCGCATCCTTCCAGTTGTCCAATTTAATTTTAGGCTTAACATTCATAGTCCAATTCGGGTCTCTGTATTTCGCCTGTAATAATGGCTCGTCATGTTGATGCTGACATTCAAAAATCGGCATATGATCGCCAGAACCGCCCGGCATATGATCACACTCAAAAAGGGGAATTTGTGCCATTTCTACATTTGCTCCAATATATTGTGCTCGAATCGCCATATCCGCATGAGATACCCATGTGCCCTCATAGCTGCAGTCCCAGCCTCCTAAAGAATTAAAGAACCCAGCATACATAAAGCCGATATTAAATAGCCACCATTCACGGGGGATGTGAGGGGAACTTGCTGGTGTGTTGCATAATTTGAAATATGTATCCGGCTGCAAAGTTTGTCTTTCGCGAGTACCTTCCTGACCCTCATAATATTTTGCCACTAAAACATTATTTTGTGCAGTACCCATATCATAAAATTCACCCATGCATTGATCCAAAGAGTTTTCAAAGAACAAACAATCATCTGCGAGCCATGTGTAAACTTTGCCCTCACACAAAGACGCCGCAATATTGGATGCTCTCACCGGCGAGCCGTAATCCTTCACATACTTAACGTTTTTCAAATCTCTTAATGCATCCGGCAAAGGATTTGGACCGCAAATTACCAATTCAAAAGTACGCTTTGTAGAAGTCAAAATTGATTCATAAAGCTTTTCGAGCCTTTCTGTGCGAATGCTAGGCAAGATAAGGGAAATTTCTGGTTGACTCATTCCTTAGCTCGCATATATTCAATCACCTCTCGGACAGATTCTTCCAAAGCTACTTCAGCTTCAAAACCCAAAAGCTCTTTAGCTTTCGTTGTGTTGGGAATGCGCTTCTGCACAT
>Ga0080013_1001431_pt1 | contig 31814 bp, 54 predicted proteins | sample ETNvirenome_6_85_FD_69236 | JGI IMG/M metagenome (GOLD analysis project Ga0080013, IMG submission 69236) | Marine viral communities from the Pacific Ocean - ETNP_6_85 (SPADES assembly) (version 2) | ecosystem: Environmental > Aquatic > Marine > Oceanic | place: Pacific Ocean | collected 2013-06-19 | reverse complement strand
AAATCACCCTTCGCGATCCCGCCAACGTTGCCTGTCTGAGTTCCGAAAGTAGCGAAGTCCAGCATTGACTGAAGTCCGTTAATTTCTTTCGGAGTGGTCGAGGAGGCAGACTCTGCGCCGCCATCAGCGTAAAGCTGGCGAGCAAGGTCGTTAATCATGCTGATCTTCGAGATTGCCTGCTTAGCCTGAAGGAGGTTAACAATCTGGTACTTGCCACGGTTCTGGGCAAGCTCAGTGTTGTCAATCACCATCGAAGCACGGTTCTTGTACCAAGTGGGGTAGCGAGCCTTCGTCGGGCCATCCTCTGCGGTGGTAGCGAACGTCTCATAGGTGCCAATAGCACCAATGTTAGCCGACTCGCTAAGCACCACGGGGACACGGCACTCAGTGCCTCCCTCGTAGACGACTGCGCCCTGGCGATACATATGCCAGAGGAGGGGGTTAGCCTGAACGATCTCCATCGCCACCGAAGAGCGTTCTGCTGCTGCGGTAGTCGAGTAGACCCTGTTCCATGTAATAGTAGCTTGTGGATTTGCCACGATTCTTCCTCGTTAATTAGAAGGCATCGGGATTCAGGCCAGCCTCTTTGAGGGCTCGCGTAGCTGCATCAAGCATCGACTCTCGACGTTGCTTAACTACAGTTCCACTACGAGCCGACACGGGGGCAGCCTGACGACGCTTTCGACTTTTCTGTTGGGTAGTAGCTGCCTTCATCTCAGCCTGTGCAACACGGGCAGCGAGACGAATGGCAGCGGACGGGTTGACCTGAGCCAACTGAGCAAGCTCTGGATCGTTATCGATCACTTGTCCTGTCAGGGGCGCAAGCCTCTGGTGATCGAGTTTCGGGGTAGATGAAGCAAACTCTCGGTAAGCCCCAGTAACCCTCTCTCGATGTGCGACGGGTTGCATCTCCTGAGCCAAGTCCTTGATGCCAGAAGCCTCAAGTCGGCGCTGAACCTCCTTATCAACGTAATAGGAGATTACGTCTTCGGGCTTTGCCCCTTGAGAAAGGTCAGGAGGGGAATCCTCCTTAGCTTCTTCAACAGGCTCCTGAGTCTGCTGGCGCGCAAGCACGGCAGCATTTGCGGCGTCGATAGAGTCGAAGTACTTATTCTCAAGAGCAGAAAGCCGCTGCATACGCTTAGTAAACGCAGCCTGCATGTTCTTGTAAGAAGACTTCAGCTCCTGAGGAAGCTCTTCGGGGTCTCCACCCCAGAAAGAATCTTCTTCGTCGCTTTCGGGCTCAGGTTCAGTGTGGTCAGATAGATGCTCTTCTTCACCATAGGCATCGTCAGCCTCACTACCGATCTCCTCAGAGTTATCCTCAGGAAGGGTCTCTTCAAAGTTGTCGATGGGCGTCTCTGCTGTCATGGTTCCTCCAAACACATTATTGCGTCACTGGATATGAGTTTAACCAGAAACTTTTGTCAAGTACCATCGAGGCTATGCCAAACGAAAATATAAATGTTCAGCTTTCCAACGCTCAAATCTCAGACTGGGTCCAGAAGATCGAGGAGTCGGAAAGGGTCCTAGAGGAGAACCACCTTCCGGTGTGGCGATCTGTCCAACAAGCTTACTCCGCTGAAGGAGAGGGGGCTCTTGGGGACATGGGCGGGCTTCACTACGAAGAGGGGGAGAGCGTTAACTTCAACTTCCTGCTCGCTAATGCGAACACCATCATCCCAGGTGTCATCTCCGCTAACCCCTACATCTATGTGAAGCCTCGAAGGCCAGGAGATAAGGAGTCTGCTCGCATCGCAGAGACTGCCCTCAATTACGTTTGGCGAGAGATTGATGGCAACAAAACCACTAGAAGCGTTGTGTTGGACACGATTCTCTTCGGGCTAGGGGTTGCCAAGGTTGGCTACGATGGAAGCGGCTCCTTCTACACAGAAGAAGATTACGACACCGGACCAGAGAAGCCCCTTCCTGGTGACGGCAACGGGACAATCAACGACCTCAATGCAGACCAACGAAGACAGCTACGAAGGTTGCTGGCTGACGACAACATGTCCTTCGAGGAGGGGCCGGAAGATAATCCGTCGTTTAACCGTGTTGCCCCCTGGGACCTGATTGTCCCCCCTGGATACACGGAACTTAAGCAGTGCCCCTGGGTCTGCGAGCGCATGATCGTTCGCCTCGATGACCTCAGGGAAGATGACAGGTTTAACGTGCCTGCCGACCTGCAGCCTGATTCCTGGCTAGAAGAGGCAATCCCCAGCTCCCTTTCTGGGTACACCGCAGACAACACACTCTCTCGGCCAGAGACAGAGCCTGAGTATGTGGTGCTCTATGAGATCCGTTACTGGGGAGACAGTGGCGACGGACTTCGTCGCTACGTCATGTGGATGGTCAAGAACGCAGGAACTGGGGATGCCCAGGATTCAGTCCTTCGACACATCGCAGACCCCATCGAGATGAAGGGCTACCCCTACGAAGTTGTGCGCTTCGTTGACATCCCAAACAGCTTCTACAGCACCAGGGTTTCTGACCTCTGTGCAATCAAAGACATCGCAGGGCGTCTCAACGATGAGTGGGCATACATCCTCCGTCATCACCGACTGTCCTCCCGCCGCAAGTTCATTGCAGCCCCTGGCTCCCTTGAGTCTGGGCAACTTGCTTCCCTGCTTGAGTCAGAGGAAGACATGGCTGTAGCAGAAGTCCCTGCCAGCGTTGCCCGCATTCAAGACGCTCTGATGATTCTCCCTGAAGCGCCTCCCCCCAGCACCACTCCCATGGTGATTCAGGGGCTTGCTCGTCTTATGTATGAGATCTCAGGAATCGACTCTTTCCAGCGCGGAGGAGCTAGCCGAAAGGGAACTACCGCAACTGAGGTAGCCATCGCTTCTGCAGCCACTAAGGGCCGAGTGGGCATGCGCCTTGAGGCCACAGAGAAGTTCATCTCGAACATCTCTCGGAAGATGCTGGCAATCATTCGACAGTACTGGGATGAAGTTCGCTATCTCCGTATTGACGGAGACTCTGGGGAGGACGAGTTCATCTCCTTCACTGCAGCGGACATCCAGGGTTACTACGACGTAGACATTCAGGCTGGCTCTACAATCCCCACAGACCCCGCTGAAGAGCAGCGTGCGTTTATGGGACTCCTTCAGACTATTCAGGGCGTTGCCGCAACCCTTGCTCCTTTGGTTCAGGGTGGGGTTCTTCCCCCGGATGCGATTCAGAACTTTATGGATCAATCCTTCAAGGTGTGGCGACAAGACAAGAGGGCTTTGGTTGGACCTCTGTCTCAGCTTCAAGGAGCTGCTATTTCTGCCGGGGCTGCTGGTCAAGCGATGGAAGATCCTAGGGTTCAGGGAGTGGAAGACACTGGCATGGGCGCAGTAGGAGAGCCCCTCTCAGGCACAGGGCCTCGTGAGGTCGCTCCTGGTAGCGCCGAAGCTGTAATGGGTCGATTCCAACGATAGGGGAACAGATGCGTATTTATGACATGAAATGCACCCACGAGCTTTGTGGGCGCGTCTTCGATTGGCACACAAAGCCAGCCGTCTACGACAAGAGCAGTGGAGATAACTTCAGGGACGTTCGCTGCTGGTTCTGTGGACGCTTTGGGGCAAAGAGGGCGTTCTCCTCAGCTCCTGCAGACCTAACGGTCAAAGGAACCTGGGGGCGCACCGCAAGCCCCGAGCTTAAGGGGAAGAGCTACTACACGAAGCAGGAGCGAGACCGGCAGCTTGCGGTTTCTGGAACCAGCATCGTTGATGATGGTGACTCCAGGGGCTCTATTGAGAACAGCGGTGACAGGGTGGAGACATCTGAGCGCGACGCGGCAAGGAGTGCAATCGAAGCGCTCCTGTCTGAGCGAGGAGACATGCGCCTAAAGGACATCATCGAGGACACCGGGCTTGCCCATAAGATTGTCCACGAGGTGGTCTACAGAGACCCAGGTCGTATCACGAAGACTGGGTATGGGGTCTACGGGCTTACTGGCGTCTCCTCCCAGACAGAAGCCTCCGCGTAGCTGCTGACGACCTCTCGTACTCCTCCCAGTCGCCGTCGTTCCACCTGTTGTGGTCCATGGCTCGTTCCATGTCCACTTCTTCAGCGTTGATCTTGGTCATGCTGCCTGGGGTGTAGTGGGCAACTGCGTTGGCGATCATCGCTGAGACACAGGCGTCATCATTCTTGCCAGGAGGGGAGGACATCTTCGCCTGAAGAGAGTCAATGCCGTCCTTGCTGTAGAGGATTGTGCGCGTATACGCCTCCATCTCATCAAGAACCTGCTTTGACCGGATCTTGACATAGCCCTCTTTGAGAGCCTTCTGCATCAGGCCAACCATTGCTGGCTTCGTCTTCCTCGTGGTGTCCCAGCCGAGGAGAACCGTTGGACCGCCAATGGTGTCTGTGCTGACACGCCTATAGAGGTTCCAGTACCTAGAGCGCTCAAGGAGAGCGATGAGCCCAGCCCCTAGACCAGTCACCTCTGGCGCAAGGGTCGCGTTGTTGTAGTGAAGGGCAACAAGAAGGCAGAGAGGAGCAAGCTCATCCAGCTCAATCTTTCCTCTCCACTCAGCAACCTGCTCAAGGGTAGCTAGGTCAAAGACACAGAGGTGGTCCCAGTCCTTGCTGTTAGCCCCCTTGCTTACATCTGCGCTGACGATGTACCGATTGCCTAGCTTGGGCTCCTCCCAAACAGAGAGCCTCCCAGCCCCCTCCATTACCTCGTCTACTACTGGCTTGTAGGTTGCGTAGAGCCTCTCTCTTCCAAACGGATAGTCACTTGTGTCTCGAATCTCGTACCACTTATGCGGAGGACACACGTTCTCCTTTGGCTTGGTTGCTCCTGCGTAGGGAAGACAAAGGTCACACCAGCATCCGTGGACTCGTCTTTGAGCTTGAATAGCGTCCCGGTCAAAGACTGGAGAGCCAGACGCGCTAAACGCCTCTTCGTCTGTGCTCGGATATTCCTGATGGAACCTTTCAATCGAGCCACCGCACTTAGAAGAGATTGTCTCTCTGCGCCAAGCGATGTTCTCAAGGTTGATCCACTCGCCAAACTTGTGAAGAAGCTCGTTCTCCGCATGGTCTAAAGACTTCCTGAACTCATCCTCTGGGACACGAAGGGGGCGCTTGTACTCGGAGACGATGAACCAGGGAGTGAAGTAGGCATACCAGGTGGAGTCTGGGTCGCCTGGGTACTTCTTCTTAAGCGGCATCCAAGGATAGGGCTTCTCCTGCCAAACCTTGGCTCCCAGATACATTGTGTGGTGAAAGTCTCCTGAGCCATTACAGGTGGACTCAGAGTACGCAAAGGTTCCAGGCTCATCTGGCATGGACTGGAGAGTCGCTAGGAAGTAGCGCTCTGGCTGCTTGTAGAAAGCCACCTCTGAGAAGTGAGCAAGCCTAGCTGTCGTTCCACGAGCGTCCTCTGCGCTCTTGGCGGTCATGACAGTCAGACGACTTCTGAGTCCGGTTGGACCCGTTGGAGCACGGAAGTCTAACTCTGCCCTGTTGTTGTACTTCGTAAGGGGCTGAAGGCGCGCAGGGAGATTGTCGTAGAACATCTTTGCCTTGGTAAAGATGCTGTGAACTGAGTGATCTGCGTGTGCAGCAATAAGAGCTATCTCGTCTCTGCGCGTAATGCAGCGATGGAACATCCAGCCCTGGATGTGTGTGCTGCAGCCAGCCTGACGAGCCTTGGCCTCCCACACTCGGATAGGGAGCCCAGCCTCATCCATCTCATCAAGCATTTTCTGCCTGAGGACCTGGCTCTTGTTAAGAGCAAAGGGAACAAGCTCGCCCTTCTTGGTCTGGATAAAGAGATTCTCTGCGGCGAACTTAGTGAAGTCCGAGTTCTCCTCCTGAAGAAGCTCGACCTCAGCTACTTCCGCGAATGTTTTTTGCTGTGGTTTCTTTGCCGCCACGCTTTGACTCCATCACCCATCTTGGGACATCTCTTTTAATAGCCCGCACACTCTTCTTGTGGAACATCCTGCAGTGGTACCTGCTCTGCGCCTTCTTCCCAGGGTAGACCACGTAGGCAATATCAATCCCGGAAAGCCTGTCGAAGATGCGCCTCACGGCAACCCTTCCAATGCCAAGCTCCTTGCACACCAGACGAACTGCGATGTAGCCACTCCCGGTGGCTAACTTAAAGGCTTCCGTTGCTTTCTTGTGGGTGAAGACCTTCGCGCCAGGGGGAATCGGCGGTCCTATCGTGTAGATCTCGTCCGAAGAAAGCCACCTGTCCATGTTGTCCATACGGCTGTAGCGCTGAGCGATCTCCCACTCATAGCGCGCAGCGTCATCCTCGAACTCAGGAACCGACACCATAAGAAGCTCTCTTCTTCTTTTCCCTGTAGCGCTTCACCGCCTCAGCGTGCTTCATGCGCCCAGTCTCTGTCTGTTGCCAGGCCCTAGTCGCCTCTGAGCAGCACGCCTTGCACCAAGAGTTCTTTCCGTCAAGCATGCGCCTAGCTAGCCCAAAGCTCTCAACAGAAAGGACCCTCTCACAGCGAGGGCATCCCTTTGTCTTCTTGCCGTGTCTCACCACAGGAGGGCGCTCGCATGCGGCCCTGTTCGCAGCAGAGATGCAGGAGGCGCAGCGAGACCTTCTCCCGTCCTTCGCCCGTGAGTCTTTGTGAAAGGCGCTAGAAGGAAACTCTCTTTTGCAGCAAGTACAGTGCTTGCTCAACGCCTTCGGTACGTCCCGTTAGCGAGACGCTCCCACTCTTTGCGGACGTGGCGCGGATAGCGGAACCACTCCTGCTCAGGAATGACAGCGCGGGGAGGCTCACAGGCAGAGACCACAAGGGGGGACTGCTCAACAACCTCCTCAACCTCAGCTTCGGCCTCGGCCTCTTCAGCCTCTGACTCTTCGGCAGTCTTGATCATGTCGATGTTGCGACCAATGTCCGCAATAAGGGAGGAGCGGTGCTTCCCGTCAATCTCAGCCTGAAGTAGAACCTCAAGGCCCTCAACGTCAAATTCGCAAAGGCGGGCTCTGACCTGCTTTACTGTAAGTTCACTAGGATCAAACATTACTCCTCCAGGGGTATGCCGACACAATAAACAAGCTATATCGATAGGGCAACAAGATGGCTGCTAAGAAGCGAGTTACCAAAAAGAAGACCCCGTGCAAGCCAGGGAGCCGCAAGCGGCAGCCGGTGAGCAAGATGAGAACCTCCCGAAAGAAGCTGAAGCCCGGTGGGGCTAAGGGCAAGTACTGATGCCTGTGAAGAAGTGTAAATCTAAAGGAAAGTCAGGCCACAAGTACGGCTCTAAAGGAAAGTGCTACACGGGAAAGGGTGGTAAAACAAAAGCTGCCAAGCAAGGCAAGGCAATCAAAGCCTCTCAGGGGCGAAGGAAGAGGTACTAGAAATGCCAGACTTTGAACTAAGCCCAAGAGATCTCGCCGCCATTGCCCAGCTGGAGGAAGCCTCCATTCCAGCGGAGCAGCCCTTTAGGTACGTACAGGCGTCAAACCTTTACGGGGACCTCCCTCTCGAAGAGCGACCCCCTCCAAACCAGCGACTCGTTAAGTTTAACCGGTACAGCGCTGAGCCAGAGTTCGCTTCTGCGTGGCCGGGAACAACAGTTGGACGCTCTGCCCCCTCGTACAGGCTCCATATGCCAAGCCCGAGGGCTGACGAGCACTTCCGGGCGCGTGGCGCAGACCCAATGAGACCACGGTCGTACGACCCACGGGCTGCATCTCTTAGATACGAAAGCCTACTGAGTGACCTAGCCCCCTTCATGGATGAGGCCAGGAGAAATCAACAAGCCCTCGAAGCAATCCCCTTCGTGGCTAGGTGAGAGCACGTCATGCACATTCCGAAGAAGCACAAAGTTGAGACTGTAGAGAAGGCAATGAAGGACGCTGAGGAGCACCCTGAAGAAGAGCTTCCTGAGCCTGGCGTCAAGATTGTCATCAACCTTGGCGGTCCTCCTGTGCCCCTCCGCAAGCCTACGCGTCGCAAGGTGATGAAGGCGAAGGCAAAGAAGAAGGTCGAGAAGAAGAAGGGGAAGGCTGGCAAGATCCCAGGAGAGCATGAGAGTGCTCTCGGAGAGATGTACTAACTGAGCTTCCTCCTTGCGTACTCAGCGATGAGCACACTGTCAGCCATACCGTCATGAGGGATTCTCTTACGCCCTGGTGTCAAGTTGATGCCTGGGAAGAGCTGAGTAGCGAGGACTACTGCATCTTCCTTTCCCTTCTTCCTCTCTTTGCCAGAGCGTTTCGGGAGACTCAGAGCCTTCTTCCACGATTGTGGAGTGGGCTCGATGTACCTTGCTCCAATAGCTACGAGCATGCCCTTGAGGAAGCCCCAGTTTGTCCCTGCTGTGAGCGTACTCTTGACCCCTTCCCCTGGTCTGACTGAGATTCTCTCTAGAGCAGCCTCCACCTTCCCCAGCTTCTTCATAGCTGCGAACCACTCCTTGATGGCGTGGTAGTCCTGGGGTCCTGTGCTCCCGTTCATTCTTGGGATAGCGATGACAGAGAGGAGGCCACCTTCCTCGCTCACTGCAGCCAGCCCCCCTGTCATCCCTGGGTCTATACCAACAAAAACTCTCACGCCAAGAACCATTCGCCCTCTCCACGCATCGCCCCCTCAAGGAACTCCCTGTCAACATGCAGCCCAGACGGGTGGAAGTTAATGTTCCGAAAAGAGCAGGTCTCTAGATGTTTCCACACAGGAGGATCCCACTTGTCGCCCTTCTTAGCCGGAAGGTCCGAGGCGTAGAAGTGAGAAGAAACCAACCACAAACCAGGGGAGCGAACAAACTTAACCCCAGTCTTAGCGTTGATTCCATCAACACCGCCACGCGGACCCCAGAGAGCGCTCCACCCCTTAGACGACAAGGACGGAGGCCCGATGTCCCTAAACGCAATCGGATGACCCCGACCCGGAGAAAGCGCCCCACCACAGGACCCGTCTTCATGAACAAACTCTCCAGCATAAAAAATCATCTCACTCAAGCACGGCATAACCACTCCTCTTCCATCTCCCGCAAGAGAGGACTCTTTGAAATCGGGTAACCAAAGGACTCCTCGAACTCGATACGGAAGCGGCGAGAGGAAGCGTGAAGACGCTCCTCCTTCAGAAGCTTCAGTGAGGCTGACTTGAAGACAGGAGACCCAAGAAGCTCCTTGTTCACCTCTCCAAGCTCATGAGCTTTCTTCGCCCAGCGCCTGAAGTCATCCATCCACCCCCTGTTCCCTGCCCTGAGGGCCAGCCAGGAAGAAACCAGCAGAGGCCCCCTCTTAGTCCCCTTCTCGATAGAAGAAGCGAAGGTCCGCGCAGCAAACCACCTCCAGTTCACAGGAGGAAGCTCGTCAAGAGAGCACGCTCCCTCAGAAGGCTGGAAGCTGAAGAGCATAAGAAGCGTGTCACTCATCCTCTCCCCCTAAACCAGCCCTTACCTGGCTCCCAAGTGCAGTGAGCAGTCCCTACAGGGCCGTTCCTCTGTGCTCTGACTATGATCTCAGCGTCAGAGGCAGGCTCATGGTCTTGAGAGTAGACGGCATGCCTGTAAACAAACAAGACAGCGTCAGCATCCTGCTCAATCTGCCCTGAGTCACGAAGGTCAGAGAGGATAGGCCTCTTGTTCTCTCTGTACTCGCAGCTTCTGTTGAGCTGAGCGAGAACGAAGATAGGAATATCAAGCTCCATGGCTAGTCTCTTGAAGGCAGAGCTAGCCTCAGCTACCTGCCTCTCTCGACTACTAGCCTCTGGGAGCTTCAAGAGCTGAAGGTAGTCCACCGCAGCAGCGCAGATGTTCCGCTTCTTCTTCTGGAGCCTGATAGACATCAAAGCCCCACCTAGAGTCTTAGGCTTGTCATCAAAGTAGACAGGAACTCCCTCCCATCTCTTGAGCACCTTCTGCTTCGCTCTCTCTAAGTCTTCTACGCTTAGACCCAGGCTTGCTTCAGAGGTAGCAATCCTCTCCCCAATCTGTGCCTCGTTCATCTCAGCACTGATAGCGAGAGTAGAAGCCTCATTAGCTCTAGCTATGTTCGCTAAGAGAGTGAACATCAGCTGAGACTTACCCATCTTGGGCCTGCCTCCTACGATGATCATCTGACCTGGCCTGATTCTAAGGATGTCATCAAGAGCTGGAATATCAGTCACAACGAGTGTGCTGCTCTTCAGGCCCATCCTCTGAGCCTGTAGGTCCTCCAGGTAGTCTTTAGTGATGTCATGCGCTGTACGGGGCTCTGAGCGGCCCTCAGGCGTCCATGACGCTGCATTCGTGATAGCAGTGCTGACTCTCAGTATCTCAGAGAAGGATGAGCCTCCTTCTTCGTGGTCAAGGATGCGCTTCGCTGTATCAATGATGTACTGACGCCTAGCTGCTTCGACGATAGTGCTGACGTAGTGCTCTACGTTCCCTCTTACTGCAGGGACTCTCTCTACCTCGTCTACGACTCTGGTGAACTCAGTCCAATCAGCGAATGGCTTCCCCTCGCCTATCTTGTCGTTGAACCTATCGCAGATAGTCGCCCTGTCTGGGCCTATCCCTCTCCCTCTGTCTTCTACGAAGGCAGTCCACAAGAGTCTGTAGAGGGGAAAGGTGAAATGGTCTCTCTTCAGACCCACTGAGGCTGCTTCGTCTACAGCTACTGGGTCTCTGAGGCAAAGAGCTAAGACAGCCTTCTCTGAATGGAAAGCCATTACGTCCCCCTTTCCATCAAAGAGCACTTAGGAGGGCCTTCCCCCCAAGGGGTGAAGACAACGACGCAAGCTCCAGTAGGGCATGGCCCTGTCCTGCCATCACTGCACTTAAAGTGAAGCCTCCCTGTGATGAACCTCACCTCAGAAGCCTTCCACACCCACTCCTTCCACCACTTCGTGTCTGTGTTCGCAGGAAGGAGGCAGACAACAACAAGGTTGTGCTCCTTGCTCTGCTCGTAGGCTCTCTGAACGAACTTACCCACGCCTCTCCCCCAAGGAGGATTCATCCAGACAGAGTAAGCATGAGGAAGATCTGAAACCCAATCCCACTCAACAGTAAGACAATCCTCCTCCTTCGTTACAAAGGCCTCGCACATCGCATTGTCTTCTGTCGCACAGGCGTCACAAGTGAAGACGAACTCCCTGTCTAGCCTCTCAAAGAAAGCCCGAGGAGTTCTCCACTCTGTACTCGAACTAGGAGGGTGATACGCAGTGCCCATTACCTAGCCTCCATCTCTTCATACAGAGTCACTACAGAGAGAGAGTCTTCTGGGAGAGGAACTCCGTAGTAAGTAGAGAACTTCTCTATCAAGGAAGGAGTCAAAGCCCCCTTACCCTTCAACCACCTACTCAGATTCTTCTCTGGCGCTCTGTCTGCTCTCTTAAGCCACCTCATAGAGTCAATAGAGACAACAACAGTCTCCCCACCCCTCTTCTCTGAATAAGTCTGACACTTAGACCACCAGTTAGTGAGGAACCTCTTGATGTCCTTCTTCCTCCTACTCGGTCTAGCAGCCTCCCAGAGGTGAGCCTTCCTAGACTCCACAAGAAGGTCTACAGAGGGGAATGCCTTCTGAGCCTTCTCCACCCACTCAGGCAAAGAAGACACGTCTCCTAAGCCAAGCTCCCAGACTGAAGAGAGATAACCAGCAATGAAATGAGGATCTGACGTATCCACTAGACAAACTCCTGCAAACACCCAAAAGGGCGAATCAACAACAACAGCCTTCAGAAGAAGACCAGCCTATAAACACACCCTCACTAGAGAGACCAACCTAGCCCCCCTGAGGAGCTACCCCAGGAGAGCCATCTAGGCTGGTGTCGTACTCAGGAGAGTGGACAAGAACTACTATAAAGGATTACGCCGTCATAGTCAACATAGCTAAACCCTGTTGACGAGCACTCTCTATATCATTACTCTAAGGGAGCGCTGGGCGGGGTAGTCTAGTACTAGGAGTAATAGAACCTAGTAGTCTAGACATCTAGAAGTCTAAGAACCTAGAGTCTAGAACCTAGAGTTCTCCTAAATAATATTCATACACAGGGATAGGGGGGGGCCACGGGGGGGGAAAGACGTACGGCCACGTTTAATGTATAAAACGCACCTTACGCCACGTTTAATGTATAAAACGCTAAAAGTTAAGGGTTGCTTAACCTTCAGCAGCCTCTTCAGTCTCTACGTAGAAATAATCGTAGGGTGCATAAGACACCTCTTCGTGGATAGCATTCATTGGGTCCCTCCTCAGAGCCCCAAGAAGCTCCTCAAAGGCCTCATCAGGTGTCCTGCCTACCGCTGTAGCGTTAAAAGCGAACCTATAGGCTTTCATCGGACCCTCTTCACCACTCATCACTGCCTCCGCTGTCACAATATACATAGATTCTACACATCAAGGGTTTACGGTGTGGGTTCTCTGTCGCCCGTAGGTGGCATAAATATATATAGCCCTCCACTGACCCCCCGGGGGGGTGGGTCTGGCTTCCTGTAGTCAACCGACTACGGACCCCTACCTACAGGACTGTCGGTAGCCTCCTGGCCAGACTGAATGGTCATTCATTTTTCCTGGGGCCGCCTCCTGGTCTCCCTCGCGTGGGGCGTCGCTCGCGCGCGGCTACCTGTCCTCAGGCCTCCCGTGCTACCTTCTCCCGTTGCAAGCGCCATGCCAGGTTGTATCAAGTAACAGTTAAATGTTGCCAATGTGTTGCTAAATCGACGGAGAGGGCCCTGAGCGGCTCATACGTGGATTCTAGGCCTTTACCTATGTCCTAGTACCTATTTCTTTGTAGAGTCGATTTTGCGATATTCCCTAATGATTCTAGGTACTTAGAGCACCCTCTACCTGTACTGTAAGCAATAGCCGTGCCAATATGGGCTGTCAAGTTTCTGTGAAGTGACCTTTTGGAGAGAGGGGGGTCACACTGCCCCTACTTACACCCCTGTAAGTAAACCCATGAGGGATCCAGCACTCCCTACGCGCGGGTCATCCTAGATGGATCACGCATCACATTCTCCGTTGCTTTGTAAATGTCAAACTGTCTTAACAATTACCAGACAAATCTTTTACTTGTCATTTGTTCGTTGTCATGCCTATACTGAATGCACAGTCAATAACGGCTGGGCAACAACTTTTACTTTCCAAAGTAAAACTCAGGAGAAACGAAACATGGCTACCAACAAAGTGAAGACCAGCGCATCCGGCAAAACCCCCTGCACTGGCTCGCAGAATCGAACCGACAATGGAAAGCGAATGACCGAACTCGAAAGTACCGCTCAGATGCTCGCGACTAAGGTTCGCAAGGGTCTCGTGGGCTCTACCCTTCCAGCGATTGCTATCGAGGTTTGGTTTGGCCCTGGACAGTCCGTCGTCAATCCAGACAACAAAGCGCAGGGAATGCAGCGCGTGCGCGTCGACTTCGGCTTCCAGAAGGACATCAAGACGGGCGAGCCAGTGTGGCGCATCATCATCCCCGAGGGATACCAGGGTTCGCCCGATGATGTCCTTTCACAGCTTGCGCTTGGTGTCGCTGTAATCGCTGCGAACGTCCACAAGCAGTACACCGAGAAGGACCTTGCGACGCTCCGAACTAAGGGATTCAAGTTCGAAACCTACGGCGTGAAGCAGGGACTTATCAAGGCTGCGCTCGCCCTCATGGGATTCAAGCCTAGCCTCGTATGGTCTGGCTCTAAGAAGGGCTGCATGACAGCCAAGGCTACCAGCGCCAAGGCTATCGCCTATCTCGCGAGCGCACGCAAGCGACTTGTGGAGCGTACGAAGTCTGACTCTATCTGTGACGTAACATTCACCAAGGCTATCAAGGTGAAGTCTGACGACGCCGACGACACGAGCACCGAGGCTGGCTCTGTCCTGACGCTTGACTTCGGCACTGCTGAGGCACTGGCGGCTGCTAGGGATATCTTCGGAGCGAAGTCTAACGCGGCACTGGGACGCGCCATCATGGGCGAGATTCAGGCACGCATCGACGCTGCGAAGGAGGACGCGCGAGCCCTCAAGGCTGTCTAGCAGGGATGGCGGGCGCTCCTTCGGGGGTGCTCGCCTCCTCCCTGTTGCGCGCGGGGGTAGCCTCGCGCCTAGCAGGAAGGGACAAACCCTCAGCTTTTACTCTTGAAAGTAAAAGTCTAACTCAGGAGAAATCATGACCCCAGCTTACGCAAAAATCGTACTCGCCTCGCGCGGCCTCACTCCGGCAAGAATCGCTGAGGGGTGCCTCGCCACCAAGGGCTTGCCCGGGTCCTCCGAGCGTTACCAGTCTTGCGCTAGGAACGCGCGAGCGTACGTGGCCTCGTATTCTCAGAGTCTCGAAAGAGTCTCCCGCGAGAACAGCGGCGCCGTCCCGTGTAACTCGCGCGAACTTGTTGAGGTGATCGCTGCACTTGAGCAGGAGGCCCGGGCATGGGAGGCACTCGCGCTCGCCTCTAATCGATAACAATTAACTATTAACCCGGGAGAAATCATGACCCCTACGCGCCCAAAAATTCCAGCCTGGAAAGTATCCTTCCTTTCCCGCGACTCAGGATTCTCAGTCATCCTCGCCGAGGGCCCTGCTCGTCGTACCTATGGAGACAAGTTCTTAGCAGCTGCCGAGCGCGGTGAGTACCTTCCTAGGGTGACCGCTGTTCGCACGTCCCTTTAACTTTTACTTTCCGAAGTAAAACTCTCTTATCAATTAACTGTTAACACTCAGGAGTAACAGCATGAAATTCACTATCTCACCCTACCTACCGGGCAAAGGTCCGACGCTACAGATAGACCTTCTCGAATGCACAATGACAGCCACCGAAGGCGACGACTCGCGACTAGTTTTTAGGTGGGACGCAAACGACTATCGACCGCCAGCCTGCGGAGAAACGGACCTTCAAGAGGCTTGCTCAATATTCAAGTTTGCAGAGGCTTACGCTGAACGGGGAGAAGAGTTTGACCGCAGCCCCGATGATGCAGAGCAACTCGCCCTCGACTGGTGGCGCGAACACGGGGAAGCCATGTCTTGCGAGGTTTCCTACCTAGAAGGCGACTGACTTTTACTCTGAAAAGTAAATTATCAATTAACTATTAATTAATCAGGAGAAACATCATGGACATCCGTAGAATTGGCCTCTCACTTTCCTTCTGCATCAAGGACATCCTCGCCGGCAAGGTCCCCGAGGGTAGCGTGGACAAGATCGTTTCGAGCACCTCCTGTCGCAGTGACGACGACTGGGAGGAACTGATTCAGGGATACCGCGAGGTGTACTGGCACAGGGATCCTAACGAGGGAGAAGCTATCCTCCGGCGATTGCTTGAAGCCGGGAAGATCGAACAGCCCCGGCTTAGCGATCCACGCTCGGACCCCGATACCAGCCAGGGGTATCCCTGGATCTCGATACCAGCCTAACAATTAACTATTAACTCAGGAGAAACATCATGACCGAAGCAGAAACCCACTCAGTCACCCGAACCATCCGCGAGCTAGGACGGGCATACCTACAGTCCAATAACGCAGACTCAGAATACGCTCAGTCCTGGCAGGACCCCAGCCACGCCAGCACTGTGTGCAAGCCACTTGGGCGAGCTATCGCAGCCATCGTTGGCGAGGAGATCGCGGAGGACTTCTTCAGACACGGCGAGGTAGAGACGATGGTGTCTGACTACCTATGGATCGATAACCTCAACACCTAACTTTTACTCTGAAAAGTAAAACTCAATTAACTATTAACTCAGGAGCAGCCATGCAGACAGCCAAGCTGTACGTGTTCGACATCATCGACATCCACGGGAACAAGGGGCGTGTCGTCGCAAGAGATTCTGGTGACGCTGCTCGAAGGTGGCGCAAGTCAGGTGGGGCGACGACATCCAGCATTATCTGGGGCGAAGAGTTCCGCGCCCCCGCCTCGACCGCTAACAATTAACTAATAACTCAGGAGAAATCATGGATACATACCAACGAGTTCTTATCCCGATCCCACACTCCGAGCCCTACCCTGACGACGGGGAAGGTCCAAGCTCACTGAGCTTTTATGGGATCATCCGAATCATCGACGGCGAACCCGAGCGAACCTACTGTTGCTCACTCACTCCGAGCGTATGGGTTCAGGGCATAGGATGGTCACCGGAATGGCCGGAAGGAACGGACGACGACACACGCGAAGAGTTCGATAACAACAACTGCGAAGGACCAAGCGATAGCTACTTCACACTGTCTACTGTAGCTCGCTCGCTGCACGGGGAACCCTTCGATGCAGAGGATGACGACGCCGCACGCGAGGAGGCACAGGGCAACTGGTAGTTCAGCCTGACTTTTACTCTGAAAAGTAAAACTCAATTCAACTCAGGAGAAACATCATGAAAGAAATCACCGAGCTACTCACCAACCTGTGCGCTAACCACATCAAGCACGGGGTTAGCTTTGACGATCTGCTCAGTATCGGTGAGAGGATGAATGGCTGTGCGCCTAATGGCTTCGAGCGCGGCCTGGAGTTTGGGTACTACAAGCCGGACGCCCGCGTGCTCTACGTTTTCCGGTGGGTCACTCGGATCCTCAGCTGGTCAACGCCCAGCTACAAGGCGCGCGAGCTGCGCGAGCTGATTGGCTGCGTGTCCGACATGGAGAACCTCGACGCCTTCGAGGCTGCGTGGAACGACCTCAGCAAGAACAGGGCGTCCCTTCGGTGGTCTAACATCTAGCCCTTTCGAGTAACTCAACGGATAAACACAGGAGAAATCATGAGCCGCTACAGATTCGAACAGTGCTTCAGCCCCAACAGGGGAGTGCTCACTAACGGGAGGATGGGTCTACTCGTTGAGGCTGACAGCCCCAGAGAAGCCGCAGTCAAGGGCATGGAGGCGTGCATAGAGAGGGGCACGAGGCCAGAGCTAAGCGCCCCCCTTAGCGAATGCCTGGTACGCCCTCACGGGAGGGCAGGAGAGTCACACTTCTTCCTCGTGACAGACATCCAACACAAGATTGACTACGACAAGAGAGAACTCGCCAGGACAAACCGAGAACTCAGCGCGCTGTCACACGAGCCCGCGCACATCAGGGCTGAGCGCAAGGATGAATTCGCGCGGGCCTTAGAAGAACAGCCCGAGCTAGTGGCTGAGCGCATCCGTTGGATCAAGAACGGAGACTACGGCAGGGGTGCGCAGATTATCGCTGAGAAACTGAAGGCTAGGGGGTTCGGGCTCTACCCACTAATCGGTCAGCTCGAATGGAGATGCTCTGCTCTGGATGCAGTGCAGGCGTGGAAACACAGCGGGGATTGGGATGAATACTAATTCAGGAAATACTCAGCCTAGCTTTTACTCTCGAAAGTAAAACTCAACTAACAATTAACTATTAACAGGAGAACAGCATGAGAAAGCTTTGGATACGACCCGTTCACTGCAAGGACACAGACAGGCTGCTGTCGATGGCTGTCTGCACAACACCCAACGAGCTACTGGTAGACGAACAAATCCTCTGCCACTTCCCAATGGACGCATCAGGAAGGGAGATCAAAGAAGAGTACGGGGAAGACCTTGTGCTCTGGGGACCTTCAATTACTGCATAACAAATAGCACTTGACAACGCTATAGAATAGGTCTATAGTGGTAGTCAGTAGCGAAACCTCTCAAACACTGAGGGCTTTAGCCCGAATTAACACAGGAGCAATGGCATGACCAATCAACCAACCCACTTCCGACTTTACTGCAAGGCACCTGGTGACAAGCGCTTCGGCGCGGTGGACTGGGCCAATGGATCAATCGTGGGCAACCTGATACGGGCTACGATCTTCACCGCTAAGGAGCGACGACAGCTTGAGACGCGCGACCTATCGCACCCAGACAACGCACACCTCACCTTTGAGTTCCGGCCCGTCATCTTTTAACAATTAGAACTTAACTTTTACTCTCGAAAGTAAAACTCACAACACAGGAGTAATGGCATGACCTGCGCATGGACAATCACGCGAGACAGAATCGGTGACGGAGAAGACAACGGTGTTGTCGGACCCTTCGACGCAACCCTCACCACTGAGCAGATACGCAGCCACCCCAAGGCTGAGCGCTTCACGATGTATGACGACGACGGCGAGTGCTACTACGAGGGCTTCCTTGTAGGCGATGACGCTAGCGGATTCGAGCCACTGGAAGACTTCGGTATGCCTAACGCGGGCTGCACTGAGATCCGATACAAGAACCCTCACACTGGAGCGATGGAAACCCTCTAGCTTTTACTCTCGAAAGTAAAAGTTAATAGTTAATTGTTAACCACAACTCACAACCTTAATCAGGAGAAAACATGTTCGATCTAACTGAAGCGCAGGCTGCGCTTGAGGCTGCGGGATACCGTGTCACCAAGTCCAGCAAGCGCAAGCGCAAGCTAGGCATCAACCGCAACGGTGTCATCCTCTGGCAAGGTCCCTCTCTCATCGATGGCGTTGAGATTGTGGTGATTGCTACAGGGCTCACCAAGTCCAGCGACAACGACAAGACAGGCGATGAGATCCAGACTTGGATCTTGCTCGTAGGCATGCACCCAAGCGAAGCACTCAAGACAGGGGCAGACGTATCAATCTGCGGTGATTGCATCCACCGGCCACAAGTCTTGACGATTCGCAAGGGACGCAAGCAGCCAGACCGTAGCTGCTACGTGCGGATGGATGCGCCTGCCAGCGTGTGGAAGTGCTTCAAGAGAGGCGGCTACGCACACGTCGACGACTACCCCAGGGCATGGGCTCTGATGGGAGACAGGATGCGACGGTGTGGCAGCTACGGTGACCCGTCTGCGGTGCCGCTCAGTGTGTGGACTCAGCTCATCGGTGACGACAAGAGCACAGGCTACACGCACCAGTGGAGGGGCAACCCACAGCTGCGCCCCTACCTGATGGCGTCTGTTGACACTGAGGCTGAGTACTGGGAGGCACGCGAGCTAGGCTGGCGCACCTTCCGTGGAAAGAATCCAGAAGATCCAATGCTCAAGGGTGAGTTCGCCTGCCCTGCCAGTGAGGAACAGGGCAAGCGCACAACCTGCGCTGACTGTGGTGCGTGCAACGGCAACCCGAAAGACAGGAGCTTCGCAGGTAGCCCTGTGCTCAACGTCCACGGCGCAGGAAAGAAGCACTTCAAGCCACGCCTTCAAGTCATTAACAATTAACTATTAGCAACTGACTAACTTTTACTCCGCAAAGTAAAACTCAAGCAGGAGACAGACATGAGACTGCCAACTGAAATGGAAATAGAAGCGAGCCACCTTTACGAGTCACTGATTAGGTTCATCGCTTTGTCGGACATCTATGGGAACGAGACGTTTGAACTGCTCAAGCGGCTCATCATCAAGGCGATGATGGGGGGGATGGAAGAGCATGAGGCTGCCTTCTCAGTCGCAGCCATCGAATTCATCGAAGCTTCCCAGCGCGAGAACAACTAGAAACACACAGGAGTAAGACATGAACTTTGCAACCTACCTACCTGTCACCCAAGACATCATCAAACTCTACGAGAGCGGGCGCACCATCCGTGCAGCCAACGAGTACAGGGAGCTTGACCACAGACTGAACGACGAGACTCGAATCGTCCCTCACACACGCACTGCCTACGACATCGTGTCTGCTGCAGTAGCTGGCATCACCGCACCTGTTGTTATCAGCGAGGGCTCCTACAAAACGCAGGCAGAGAGGGATGCAATCCTCGAAGAGCGTCACCGTGTGTGGGGGGAGGGGTGCGAGCTAGCGGGGCATGACGGGGCCGACCGGCGCACTGATCGGTGCGACTTCTGCGAAGAGAGACGGATTGGCACGCTGCACTACGCACCTGATGGGCTAGGCAGACCAACCCCTGTGGTCTTCACTTGCGACGAGTGCTCAAAGGAAACGGTCTAGACAAATGGCCCTTGACAAGGACATGTGTACAGTGCTACTGTATATTGTGTCAGCGAAACAACAACAGGAGACAGACATGAGAGATGAAACCATAGACTACTACTTCCCCCCTTGTGATGAGTGCGGAGGAAGGATCAACAGCGACTGCTCCTGCCTTCCCAACGACTGGGAAACCTACAAGCCCAGCGGAGACGAACTCATGCCAGGCGAGCAAGACGCCCACGATGCTTGGGTGGCAGAAGGCAAGCCACGCTGCGGTGAGAGGGGCTGAGACATGAGAGCGCTTTCGGCTGCAATGGGAATCCTCTTCGGGCTCCTCCTCGCAGGAGCAGAGCACACACCTGAGGCTAGCAACTGGTGCTGGCTCATCAACCTAAGTGGCGTGGGCCTCATCGCCCTCGTCGCTGCAACAAACAGGAGCGAAGCATGAGTAATGAACACACACCTGGACCGTGGAGCGTCGAATGGAAGAGCCCCTGCTACTGGCTTGTCCGGTGCGACGGCGTGCATCTGCCGCCGTCAGAGTCTGCTGACTGCCCTAACAGGCGCCTCATCGCCGCTGCGCCTGAGCTACTGGCTGCGCTGACCCGCACCCTGTCGATGGCTATTGGTCACGCTGCTGATGCCCGTGGAGTTTCCCCTGCCGAGTGCAGGGACTTCCCGTGGGCAATGGACGCACAGGCAGCCATCAACAAAGCAACAGGAGGGTGACATGAGGGACTACGTAAGCATGAGAGAGCGATCAGACGAGCTTGGCTACATGCACATGTCCTGCTCCCTGTGTGGCTGGCATGGATGGACAGATACAGGAGTGTGCGAGGGCTGTGTCCTCTGCACTGAGTGTGGAAAACCTTATACAAACGACGAGCCTTGCGAGTGCGAGGACGAACAGGAGCAGACATGAAAGACCGCAACTACAGAAACAACCCAGTCCCAGTACCCCTACACGTGCTGTGCAACGGGATGGCAGCCTCAATGCACGCAGAGATTACTGCCCTCTACTCACTGCTGAAGGACCAGATTGGCTGGGCTGACAGGCATGTGCAGGAGATTGACAAGATGATCGCTGAACGACTCAAAGAACAGGAGCAGACATGACCCACAAGTACACCGCACACATCACAAAAGAGTGCGTGGAGATGACGAGAGGACCCCTCACTCACGTTGTCATCGCAGCCTCATGGAGAGGGGAAAACCCCATCGCTTACACCTTCTCTATGGATGCAGCGCAAGCAATAGCTGACGCCTTTAACGCCCTCGAAAACATGGATGAAGAGTTCCTGAAGGAGGAAGCATGACACCGATTGAATCAGCACTGTGCCCAGCTACGCTCCCCCCTCAGGAGGAGACAGGCAACGCTATCTGCTTTGAGTGTGACTGCAGGTGGGAGGCAGGGCCTGGCGCTACGAGGTGCCCTGACTGCGGTGGCCCAGCTGAGCTACTGGACGAGCAAGAGGATACCTAGAATCGATTCTGTCGCTGTCTAGGTGTCGAGACATGGGTGACCCCAGTAGAGCGCAAGCATCAGGCTCTCAGGGCTTAGCCGCAGCAGTGAAAGGAGAGGCTTCCATTACTATATAGAGTCATAGAACTAGAACCTAGAACCTAGAACTTAGAACGCCTTTGTTAATAAAAACAAAGGCTAGACATCAGGAGAACTCATGAGCTTGGTAGGTTTCGTTTCATTCTTTATCTTTCTAGCAACCTGCTTCCAGGTGACTCAATGAAGAACGAGAACATCGTTGTGTCTACTAGTATCCCTACCTTCATCACTGCTTGTCTTGATAGTGAGGCTTGCTTCAGGTGCAGTAGGAGATTCAACCCTAAGGAATCAAGTGCCTTCCATGCACAGGTTCATAGGCTGAAGATCACAACCACTCTCACTGGCGGGGTTCTTTGTGAGCCTTGTGTGAAGAGCTTCAGGAAGTGGGCTAGGTCAACCAACAGCTAGGTGGCCTTGACAACAGGATGTGGCATAGCTATAGTCTATTGTGTCAGCGTCTTAACAAATAACTATTAACTTACTTTTACTTCCGAAAGTAAAACCTCAGGAGAGAGCATGGATCAGAGAGACTTAGACTCATATAAGTGGGACATCGAGCGTGGCGTTAAAGCCATCCTCGAATACGGCAATCACGTCGCTGACTCAGTTCGGCTGTGTGACGACATGAGGGAACACTTTGGAGATACCTTCAACCCAGCGAACATCGAGGAGTTCTTCAAGCTGGGCGTTGCCCTCGTTGACGCATGGCTCGACCACCCTCAGGGGGAGCTTCTTCTAGGAGAGCTGACCCCATTAACTTTCAAAGATGTCCTCGACAGGAATGTCCTCCTGTCGAAGGCAGCCAACAACAAGGAGTAAGACATGAGTAGCGTTGAAGATATTAGATACCAGATTGAGGAAGCAGCCTCGCAGATCAGCGATGCCGCCAGTGAACTAAGCAACCTTGAAGAACTTGAGGAGGCTATGGGTTTGTGGTCAGAGATCGAAAACGAGTTCGGTGACGCAGAAGATGTGGGGGCACAGCTCCGCATCCACAGCGATGTCTCATCCGGGCTTGAGTACCACGGAATCAGCATCGACACGGAAGCCGGTGTTGAGGAGCTGATGAGAATCGTTGAGTCTGCCAAGAAGAAGGACGAAGTAACCAACGCAATCAGCCAATTCGTATCAGCACTAACCAGCGCTGGGATCCTACCCGGGACAGAAGTTGTCCCTACCCCAGTGTCTACTGAGGAACCAGCTGTTACTGACAATGTCGTCAGCGCAGCCCCCTCCTTCACCAACCAAACAAACAACAAGGAGTAAGACATGACTAACGCTATTGAAGTAACTAGGTACGAGGGCGTCACCCCCTGGGGCGACAGAGGTCAGTTCGTTGGGGACGCAGGAGACACTGCCGTCGAGGCCCTCCGTGGTTCGCCAGCTGACTTCACTGCAAGTAAGCACAGGGTGTTCACCCAGCCGTGCCCGAACTGGACTACTCCAGAGGTTGAGCTGGAGAACTACCGGGCTGTGTTCCGAGACGACACCAAGGAGTCCTTTGGGATTGTTGGAAAGGACTTCAAGATCTTCCAGCCTCTTGACTTCGCCAGGTTTGCTGACGACCTCGCTATGGGTGGAGACATGAAGATTCACACCATCGGCGCGGACCGTGGAGGTGCGAAGGTTTGGATGCTAGGAAAGATTGGCTCTGTTGAGATTGTTCCCAACGATAAGGTCGATCACTACCTCTTCCTGCTCAACGGGTACGACGGAAAGACCGCACTTCAAGCGCTCTTTACCAGCATCCGAGTGGCCTGCTCGAACGTCGCACGGGTTGCCATAAGTAAGGCAAAGGGAGAGGTCGTTAGGATTCGCCACACAAAGAACATGGTGGTGAACCCAGCCGAAGCTCGGCGCGTCCTTCGCATTGGACAGGATGCGTTCAGAGAGTCAGACGATTTCATGAAGACGCTGGCTGAAACCCCCATGCCTACCAGTGACTGGATTGACTTCTGCCTCACCATCTTCCCCAACCCTGTGGTTGATGAGGACGGCGAGTTCAGCAAGCGAGCCATGACCCGTGCCGAGAACAACAGGCGTACGCTGACCTCCCTCTACCACGATGGTCGAGGGTCTCGTATCCCTGGTGTCCAGGGTACTGCCTGGGGTGCGTACAACGCGCTCACTGAGTACGCTGGCTACCACCGTCAGACACGAGGCGACCAGCGCTTCGAGTCTCTGATGACGGGGTCCGGTGCTGACTTCGTTCGACGCAGTACGAACGTCCTCCGCGAACTTGTATAACAACTAACTGTTACCCATTGCCACTGCCTGTGGCCTCGTGATATTGTCAGCGGGGTCACAGGCAGTTAGGAGAAATCATGAAGCTCACAGAAGAACAGTTGAAACAGTGCGTTAAAGATTACAACGAGGGGGAGAGCCTGATCTCCATCGCCTCTAGGTGCGGGGTCTCTCGGGTGACGATGACGAAGTACCTGAGGGGGCGCACCCCGATCCGAAAGCCAGGTGCCCGGAAAGGAACGAAGTCGAAGCTTCGCAAAGAGCGAGGCCCTGAGTGGGATGAGCTTGGGAAGATCCCAGACGAGGTGCTCGCCAAGAAGGTGGGCTGCTCTCGGCAGAACGTAACCAGAGTGAGGAGGATGCTAGGTCTTCCCAGCTCTCGCGACGTTCAGATCTTCAATCGAATGAAGGGCCTCTCAGAGTGAAGGAAGCTGTCACCCAGTCTGAACTCGTCACCTTCAGTCGGTGCGAGGAACGACACAACATTCGCTACAACAAGTTGCTTGTTCCCTTTCAGGAACACCCAGCGCTACGGATGGGCTCTGCCTTCCACGCTGGGATTGAGCACCAAAGTGTGGAGGCCGCTCTTAATGAGCTGCGTGGGCCTGACCCCATGTGGAGCATCTTCGAGGGACCTGCTGCGGTGGTGCGAGAAGCAACTGTTGCTGCGATGGTGGGCGGTGCTCTTGCTATCTGGCTTGACTGGCCTGACCGTCACGAGGTTGGCTTCAGCCTTCCTCTCCGCAACCCAGCGACCAACAGGCCAAGCAGGAAGCATGTCCTGCAGGGTGTGATCGATGGGGTGTGGACTGGTGGTGAGGTTGTGCTCGGAGAGTGGAAGACGGCAGCCCAGGTAAGCAACGAGTACATGCAGAGGCTTGAGATTGACTTCCAGGTCAGCGCCTACATGTGGGCAGCTACTCAGCTCTACGGGGTGCCTGTCAGGAAGATGGTCTACCGGGTGGTGAAGAAGCCAACGATTAGACAGAAGAAAACAGAAGAGCTTGAGGAGTACGTCGAGCGGCTTAAAGAGGATTACCTGAGCCGTCCCGAGCACTACTTCTTTGAGGCTGTTGTCGAGAGAACGGATGAGCAACTTAACGATTGGGCTGGTCAAGCGTGGGCTACGCATCAGCGCATCCTCCAGATACGCAATGGAGCTACTGCCATACGCAGCACCCAGTCTTGTTTGAACAGAGGAAGGTGCCCCTACTTCGACCTGTGTGTAGGGGCTGTACCGAAGGACGCATTCAAGGTGCTTGAACAAAGGCACACAGAACTAAAGGAGAACAACAATGAGCTTAGTACCTAAAGAACCATCCCCGCCTAGCGTGAGGATGTCTGACTACACCTGGCACTTCTACGGTCCCCCTGGTGTGGGCAAGACAACGCTATGCAACCAGTTTAGGAAGCCCATCTTCATCGCCACCGAGAGTGGCACTGAGGCTATGTGGGCTGCGGCTGCGCCGGCTAGTAACTGGACTGAACTAAAAGCAATCATCGCTGAACTTGCTGAAGGCGATCATGACTACGAGACAGTGGTCTTGGACACGGCTGACATTGCCTACAACCTCTGCGAGACATACGTCTGCGAGGCCAACGGCTGGACTGACGTAGCTGACGGCGAGTGGGGCAGAGGTTGGCGCACTCTCAACAGGGAGTGGACGAACATGATCACTCAGCTACGGATGCTGCCTATGTGTACTGTCCTGATCGGTCACGAGAAGAAGGAGATTCTGAAGGAGAAGCTTGGCTCCAGGATGGTGGAGACTGGGATGTACAGGGTGACCACTGCCCTTCCCAATAGCGCCAGGCAGACCCTTCACTCAGCTGTGGACTTCATCATCCGGTGCGAGTTCACGCCAGACAACGAGCGGATTCTCCGCACGCAACCAGTAGAGAACAACAGAGAGAGGGTCGATGCAAAGGCACGCGGACATGAGGGAGCAACTCTCCCAGAGACACTTGAGATGAGCTTTGAATCACTTTACGGGGCGTTCAAGAAGACGCTCGGAAACACCAAGGAGTAAGCCATGGATATTGGAAAGATGTTTGACAGCACGCCAGTCGAAGAGAAGCAGGCGAACGGGAAGTCTGATGACCGTCAGATGGATACGGTTCCTGACGGGAAGTACAACGGAGAGATCACAGACTTCAGCGTCTTCGTCAGTAAGAAGGGTGACTACTACGTCTCGTGGTGGTTCGAGGTTGTTGACGGCGCACACCGTGGCGCTCAGCTGCAGCGTTTCACTGGGCTCAGTCCTAAGACATTCCACTTCGTCAAAGGCACGGTGAAGACTGTGACTGGGAAGGTCCCAGAGTGGACTGACCTCTTCGCTGATGGTCGCACTGGTCCCATCCGAGGGAAGATTGTCGGAAGGATGGTGCAGCTTAGCCAGAAGTCTCGGCTGTACGAGGGCAAGACCTTCGTCAACATCTACGTAGACAAGGTGCTTCAGGATGAGCCTGTTCCCAACCCCCCCGCTGAAGCCTTTGATGAGGCTGAAGTAGACGACCTCTTCTAGGGACAGGTGCCCCGCTCCTGACTAAAGGCCCGTGCCTCCTGGGGCACCACGTAGCAAGAGATTGCTCATGTTTGGAGAGACAGGTCTATGCCTGCTGGTGGAGGAGAACGGAGCCCTGACTAGAAGGGTCTCAAGCCAGCACCTTTAACCACTAACTAGGAGAGAACATGAAAGGCCTCATCTCAATCGACGCAGCCCTCAGGCTACTCAGCCTGTTCAGGAACCAGCGTCTCACTAGAGAAGAGCGTGACCGAGTAGACGGTCTCATCAGTCAGCTCAGCCGAGCACAGGTTGACCCTGAGTACAGGGCTTACCTTCATACGCCAGTAGAAAGCAGGGGTGAGTGATGGCATACCCGTATGACGCCCCATTCGTAGCTGGCTCAGAGACTTCAGAAGAAGCAGCTAAGAGCATCAAGCCAAGCTCCCTTAGGAGCAAGGTCGCATCCATGCTCAGGCTTCGCGGACTCTTCGGAGCTACAGACGATGAGCTTGAAGTCTCCCTTGGGCTGAGACACCAGACAGTGAGCGCCAGAAGGAGAGAGCTTGTCCTGCTAGGGAAGGCTAAGGACTCTGGAGTTAAGAGGGTGACTCGCTCAGGCAGGAAGGCAACAGTCTGGATAGCCTGCGAGGAGGCCCCTCAGAGGCCACACAAGGCTCTTCAGTGCTGTCCTCTATGTGGAGGGTCAGGGAAAGTGCGAGAGCCCTACTCAGGAAAGGCAGAGCAGCCCTCCTTGTTTGACTGGTCAGGTGGTGAGGACGGGAGGACACCCTGACTGACCACCGTCACAGGTATGGACCTTGGCTCCTTCACAAGAGTGGGGAGCACAAGGGCCTGCCTGACAAGGAGTTCGCTAAGGCCACCTTCTTCCCCCCCTTCTGGGTACAGAGCTGTGAGTGTGGTTCTCAGCACTGGTACAGGAGCAGGACAAGGCCACTCTCTCGCATGAAGTTCAGGGAGATGTGGGGGGCTAAGCTCCTATAAATAGAAAACGCCAGCGAGGGGGGTCGCTGACGCTTTCTAGGCAGAGAGGCGGGGTGGGTCGCGGACGCGCTCTGCCTGATCCTAGTCTGTGAAGAGGGTGGCACCCATGGTGCCAGATGGGTTAGCCCCACCCTGGGCTACGCTCGACCCAGCAACGGTGATGGCTGTGTTGCAAGTGATCCCCTTATCCACCCACATGATCAGCCTCTGCGCGTGGGTCGTTGGGACTACGATGTCAGCCTCTGACGTTGTAGCTGCGGTGCCGTCCCAGATAAGAAGCCAGTTAGCCGCCCCGCCACTGGCCGAGTTGTCCATGTTGACGGTGTAGACAGAGCCAGTTGTTCCTGTGATGTCGACCTTGCCTGCCTCATCGATGTCGGCTGCAGTGAACAGGTAGTTCTGAAAGCCTGCATTAACAAACGGAGATACTTTGTATGTAGGCATCTAGGCTCCCAACAGGTAGCTGATTGTCATCGTTCCAGAGGGAGCCGTAGCCCCCGCTGTTCCTGCCGTGGTCACAACGGCAGCCATAATCCCAGAGCCGAAGTAAACGCCTGTGTCGAAGTTGTACTGCACCTTGGTCGCGGCGTCTGCCTTGAGGATCACATGCGGGGCATCAGTTCCAATGGTTGGGGCTCCGGTTTGGTTCCACAGCTTAAGGTACGATGCGGCGGTGTTCAGAGAGTTGTCGATGACAACCCCGTACGCCCTTCTTGCCCCGAAGTAAATCAGGTCCGCAACGAGGGCTGCGCCACCAGGGGGCTCAACCTGAGTCTGCTGGACAATGTCTATCCCTACCTGATCGACAATCCCCGTCTTGTACATGGACATTTGCTAAGCCCTTTCCAGCCTGGCGATTCGTCTTTCGATTCTACGACGAGCAGCCTTCGCCATGCGAGGACCACGTTCCTCAAGGCGTCTTTTAAGTTTCCCTGCCTTCTCTTTCTTGCGCTTCATGGCTCGCTCGATGGCTCGGTAGATCCCGATCACAATCAGACTACCAAGGTAGAAGCCAAACCAATCCAATGCTTCAATCAGTTCGTTTGGAACATCAATAGCGTTATCGAGGCGGAAAGCCATCTCGGCTGCCAGCCGGCTGTCGCGTTGGATTTGAGACAGAGATGTGAGTTCTGCCCCAATGTCCTCGGTGACCTCTTGGAGGAGGGCAGCCATTGGGCCATGGTGCAACTCAACAAAGGCGGCAGCCTGCTTCTCTCTAGCTAGCCTCTTCTCACGATTCGTTGGCATTGACTTGCTCCTTAAGCAACTCAGTCTTGACCGGAGTCATCGTCATCTCCCGCTGAATCATCATCGTCCACTGCTGAGTCATCGTCGTCATGAGCCGGTGAAGAGTCAGCGTCAACCACGGGGGCAGCGTCATCACCACCGCTGAGCCAGATGCCGATAGCAGCGAGGATAGCCGTGAACACGGCAATAAGGGACTTTCTAAGTGCGGGCGTCATAGTGATTCCAGTCTATCGGTAGAGACTTTCGGGTGGTGTTTCGGGAATTTCGGCTGGATGGTGCCACTCAGGTGGGATACATGCACGTATTACAAGCAAACCAACAACAAGCAAGGCTATGCAGAGCAGCGCTATCGTGTCGTCCTTAGGACCCCAGTCCATTATTCCCAAACCCAGTCTCGCATGATGTCTGGGAACATCCGCTCAAGCTCTTCGAGGGATGCGTCGTCAGGGACTGCCCCCTCTCCGTAACGTTGGTTGGTCTCCGCAATCCTCTGAGCGAGTTCCATACGAACAAGAGCATTGGGGTCCTGTTTGCGGATTGTCGCATCTAGGGTGGCTCGTCGAATCTCGTCCTGGGAATGCGGCCCAGTCGGAACCTCTCCGGTGTACGGGTCTGGCTGTCGAGGTCCCTCCGTAACAAACGCTGGAGGAGTGAACCCGTGCTGGGTGTCGGGCTTCCCAGCCGCATAGCCAAGCGCGGAGGACAGGCCACCCACTCCAAGCCCGAGGGCTGCATCGAGGAGGATGTTGCCTGGCTTGAGCGCCCCCTTAAGCATCTCCTTATACCCACCCCCCTTCAGGAACCCGCCGACTTTCTCTCGGAGCGTCGGTGCGAACCTAGGGTCTCTACCCACCTCGTCGAACAACCTCGCCGCCCTAACTGCCCGGGTGCGCTCCCCAATACGCCCGTCCAAGTTGGCGTCGTCTGGATCACCGGGCATGCCCTCCCCATGCAGGTAACCTAGCGGGTCCTCGCCAAGCCTGGCCCCTGCGTCCCTAAGAACGTCGTTGATATCGTCCATATTGAGAGGCTTGCCCGCTGGCGAGGCGACCCCCTCCGTCCATGCGTATTGGTCCGATGGGGTCAGCTCCCACCTCGTCGAACCAGTTAGCCCTGGGATGTCATGCGTGTCGAGGAAAAAGCCCGTTGACGGGTCTACTGCCCCGCGTGCGAGAGTAGCGTCCCCAGGACGAAGGTCGGTGGTATGTCGGTTCCACGCCCTACTCGTCATAGGGTTTCCGTACCCGTGGATTTCTTGCCCCTGGGGGCCAGTCATACGGAAATTTTCGAGAAGATTCGGGTTGAGCCTGAGTGGGTAGACTGCACTGCCCTTTCCCTTGCTTGCCCTTGCGAGGCTCGGTGCCTCGTTGAAGCGGATGCCCAGCCCCAGGTTCCCAGGCATGTCTGGGTCAAAACCGGACGCAACCATTAGGTCCTCTAGATCTTTCAGCCTAGCGGCTTCCCAGGGCTGGGGAAACTTAGCGTAAGTCGCAGCCACTTGGGGGTTCGTAGTCCCAAAGGCCACGGAGCCATGCTCAGGGTAGAGCCCGCTCGTCACAGAGAGAGGGTCCTCCACCGGACTACCTCCCAATTGCCCGGGGATCCCACGGAACACCACAGGACGACGCCCCAACTCATCTGCAAAATCCGCATACCCCGCACCAGCCCGGCCCACAGCCCGAGCCCCAGCGCCACCAACAGTGCCCCCCATAGCCCCAGCCTGAGCGCCCTCCCAGAAGATGTCGCCAAGGGTCTGCGCGTAGTGAGAGGCCCGAGGTTGCGGAGCCTCCTTAGGGAGTGGCCTATCTGAGAGCCAGTCAGTTCCCACGCCAGGGATTGATGGGTAGTTAGATTCAGGCATTACCCAACCATCTCCGCGTACTCCTGCCCCAGAGGAGCAGCATAAGAGAACTCCCTGAAGCCACGAAGAATGTCCTCTATGGACGCGGGCTTCCTTCTCGTTGGCTCGTCGTCCCCCCAATCGTACTCCCGCCTCTTACGAGGGAACGGCACCGAGCCGGGCTCTTTGCCCTGCTGCCAGTGGTGCGCTGGGAAGTCGCCCAGTGCGGCTGGGCCGCGACCGCCCTCTGGGTCGTCCCCACGCATCATCAGCCTAACGTCTTCTCTGGCCGGCTCGCGCTCGTAGATGGCCCTAAAGTTGCGGATAAGGTTTCGCAGCTCCCCAGGGAGTAGTTCGTGCGCTGTGTGGCGACCGCCCGGCGACAGTTCCTCGCTTCCAGCAAACGGAAACGCCCGCTCTGTGGCCAGGAAGTTCCTTGTGTGTAGCTCGGACGCGAGGTCTGCGTAGGGGGAGTCGGGTTCTGGACCCCAGTAAAGATCACTAAGGGCATCCCGATAAGCCTGATCCACCGCATGCCCAACCTCGTGCATTGCGGTGTCGTATGGATAGTCTGCGACTCCGGTGGGCTCGGTGCCCTCCCGGTATGGGTATCTATAGAAGGGGCTTCCGAACTCATCGATGGCCTCTTGCATCCCCTCCGTCCGGTGCGAACCACGCAGCCTCGCCCTCATGCCCTCGGGACCCCTCTCGGCGCTCCAGCTTGGAGCCATCGGAGTTCCATCAGGCCACACCCCCGCTCGCCTCGCACGCTGAAGCTCCTCGTAGGGCAGGCGCTGCTTCCACAGTTCCTCCGTCATTATCATGGGGTTGAGGATCAGTCTTTCGGATCCAGCTTCCCTGGGAATCGGCTGGTGTCCGATATAGCCGCCCCCCGAGTGCCAGTCAGTGCCTCCGGTGGGCGACTCCCCCATCCCGACCCTGCGCTCGTCTGTCACCGGATACACCGGAACGTCTCGAACCGTCTTTTCGATCCCAGGATAAACCTGACTTAGGAAGAACTCCTCGCCCTGCTCTGGCGACCAGTCCGGGCGCAGCTCAGCGACGTTCCTGAGAAGGGCCGCTCGGTTGGCACCGCCCTCCCCGTAGGACGCCAGCCAGTCGCCCCTTGCCCTTTCCATAGTCGGGTTGACCGCCGCCTCCCACTCTGCCCACTCCTCTTTGGGCCAAGGCGCACCGCCCCTCTCGGCGTAGGGGCCGCCAGCGCCACCGGGCATGACGTAGCCGCCGAGATCTAGGCCCTGCTCGTACAGACCCCCAGCGGGATTCATGGCTGATCTGAGCATGTCCGCGATAGGCATTATCCAACCACCTTTGCATACTCGCGCTCTAAGGCTGCTCCGTAATGCTCCACCTGACCAGGGCCGTTGTAGTAACGAGCAAGCTTCTTCCAGTCCTTCGCGCGAGCCGCTGCGACAGCCCTCGGAGAATCCTTGAACCAAGAGACAAGTAGCTTGTAGCTAACTCCAAGTGGGTCCGCATAGAAGTGGTCTACTCCAGACTGAGGGCTCTCGTAGAGCTTAATCAGATGCCCACCAAGGACCTGATAGAGGCCCCAGCTTGTGCTCTCCGTAGCTGCCTTAGGGTCTAGCTCGAAGGCGTGCTCAAAGGCCGACTGGTTAGTCTCTGAGCGCGTCACGCT
>Ga0080013_1001430_pt1 | contig 31815 bp, 29 predicted proteins | sample ETNvirenome_6_85_FD_69236 | JGI IMG/M metagenome (GOLD analysis project Ga0080013, IMG submission 69236) | Marine viral communities from the Pacific Ocean - ETNP_6_85 (SPADES assembly) (version 2) | ecosystem: Environmental > Aquatic > Marine > Oceanic | place: Pacific Ocean | collected 2013-06-19 | reverse complement strand
ATTAAGGCTAATGAAGTCGTTTTAGTTAACGATAAGAACAACCGAAAATTAAGATTCGCTCTTTCTGGAGAATTATATCCACACGGTTTTGGAAAAGACAAGTATTTTATTGCTTATTTAGAAAGGGTATAATATGGTTAAAAAAGTTGAATTACAAATTACTGAAAGTACCAAAAGTTTTAGAATTAAAGCAACTATTGCTCTTGTAGACCACATTAACGATATATTAGTTCATACCGCAAATAGAATAGAGCAACGTCTTATAGAAGTAATTCCTTTATATCTTACATCACATGCCACATATATAGCTTTAACTTCTGGTGCGTTGATTGGGCATTTTGGTTTTCCTAAAGGGACAGCATCATCCAGAGTTGATAAAATAGTAGATATGATTGCTAATCAAGTCACAGTAACATCTAAACCTTTTCATGTTAATCAACAAGGTAAAATTACAGGCGCTGGTATAACAGTTGGTATTGTTAACGATTTAGACGAAACAGTACTTACTGCTCCTGCTATTGTAGATACCAAAAAAGGAGACCATTTACCTTGGTTAAATTGGTTGTTATTTAGAGGTAATGAACTTATTATTCAAGATTTTAGAATAGATTTTCGTGATGGTTCAGGACGTTCTGGACAGGCGATTATGGTTTTTAATGATTCCAGGTCTTGGCGAGTTCCTTCTAAATATGCTGGTACTGTTAATTCTAACTGGGTTACACGTTCTCTTAATGCAAGAGACGGAGTTTTTAAAGCACATGTTAGAGCAATCATTGTAGAAAAATTCTTAGGAGCACTATAATGGCTACACACGACACATTAAAAGGCTTCTCTGACTTTGGTGATTCTACCTTGTCGAAAAAGCTAAAAATAAACTTAATTGAATTTTTTGACTGGGGATTCTTAAACGCCGGTAATTTTATGAATATTACAGTGCCAACATCTGGTGCATATGGCGGAACAAGACATACCTTACGTCCAATAGCTGACCCACGATTTACGTCTGGTACAGTTTGGGAAGGTTATCAAAGCGATTGGGTATGGCAAAGCGGAACAACACAATCTGAGCCCATTGACATATCTTGCGTGTTTGTAGATGATGTATTTACCCCAAGAGGTAGTGGTACATACTATATTAACCATTTAGAAGGAAGCGTAGTATTTGATACTGCAATTGCCTTGACTAGTAATGTTCATTTGGAATTTAGTCATAAGTGGGTTAAATTCCGCGATGCTAGAGCAGTTCCGTGGTTAAGAGAAATCCAAACCCGTTCCTACAGAGTAGACGAATCTGACTATGTTAGCAGTAGTGGTCAGTGGTCACAATTAGCACAAACCAGACTTCCTTTGCCGATGGTAGCAGTAGAAATAACTCCAAGACGAGAATATACCCCATACCAATTAGGTTCTGCTCAAAATGTGTGGACTGACGTAATTTTTCACGTTATTGCAGAAAACGACGAAGAAGCCCAAAAAATAGCAGACATTATTGGCCATCAGACAGAAAAGACTATTTTCATGTTTGACCCTGATAGAATGGCAGATGATGATGTTTTTCCTCTTGATGCCAATGGAGATAGGGTTTCTGGAGCGATGTCATATCCTAAGCTAGTAAGTCATAGCGGAGTAGGAGGTTACAGAGATACCGGAAGTAATATCCAATATGGAAAATTGACTTTTTCTGACTCGAACTTCAGTAATGGACAGTGGTTAAGCCATAATGTGTACACCACATCTGTGGATATGACGACTCATGTTGTTTTGACCGATATTTAGGTCTCCTTGGTGTATAATACAATAGATAACTTGTTTACTGATTGGTATTTCTGTAAATCCAATTATTCAAACATAACTTTTAATTAGAAAAATTTGTAATTATTTAACTTATAAATACTCTAAATCTCTATAGGATAATAACTTAAATGGTCAATAATCGTATTTTTTGGGCTGTGAAAGCCATCGGAGTTGCTCCACACGGTAGTTCTACACATGCTGTAGTTCACGGTGTGCAAAGTGCTGGTATTACAACCACCTTTAATCTAGAGCAAGTGTTTGAATATGGTCAAATTTCTATCTATCAAAATATCGAAGATATTCCAGATATTGAAATGACTGTTGAAAGAGTTTTGGATGGATACCCATTACTTTACCACTTGGCTACTGTAGATGCTGCAAGTAACACACTTTCTGGACGTTCAGGTGCTAGAGCCAATGTTGCTATGAGTATTTTTGGCGATACGCAAAATGCTGCTTCTGGTGTTCCAGTTGCACAAGTTAACTTGTCTGGTATGTACGTTAATAGTTTAACATATACAATCCCGACTGAAGGTAACTGCACTGAATCTGTGAGTTTGGTTGGTAACGATAAAACATGGTTGTCTGCCGCATATACTTTCAGTGGTTCTTTGTTTGATAATGCTGATACTCCTCTAGCTTTAGATTCTGGTAACGGCGGTGTTCAAAGACGACAAAATGTTGTATTTGGTCAACTAACCGAAACCTTGCTTCCTGGTGGAACAAATGGTATTCCAGGTATTTCTTCTTCTGGTACAAACAACAAGACAGTAGACGTATATGGTGCTCACGTTCAGAATGTTACCTTTAGTGTTGACCTTGGTCGTGAAGCTTTGAACGAACTTGGTAGACGTGGACCATTCTTCAGATTTGTTACATTTCCTGTTGAAGTAACCACAGAAATTGAAGTTTTGTCAACAACTGGTGACCAAATTGAAGCTACCGAAGCTGGTGTTCTTGCTGATGGTAACAACTTAAGTGCTCATACTATTCAAGTTAAGCTTGAAGACTCAACATTGTTCTACCTTGGTACTCAAAACAAACTATCTAGTGTAACATCTGGTGGTGGTGATACTGGTGGTGGTAACGACACTAATAGTTATAGTTATACCACTTTTAATGACTTAACAATTACTCAGGACCAAAACCCTGGAGTTAATAACTAATAACACAAGCCAGTTTGGCTTAACAGTCAAGCTGGTTTTTTTATGGAACTTACAGGAAGGTATATGAATTTTAGGCAAAAAGAATTGCTGATTGCTAGAATCACTTCTGGTACTTTGTTAATTCCATATAGAAAGACCATACTTAAGGTTAACAGACCAAATAAAGACTTAATGTATGAAGCACAAGCTATTTACGAAATAGAATATAACAAATGTTTAAATCAGAATGTTTATGATGATACGGGCATTAAAGCTGTTTTGATAGATAAAGATATGTGGTCAGAGGATAAGCAAAACGAAATAGACGATGTTTTGCCAAACCATATTGAATATTGGAAAGTTGAACTGTTTAAAAGTTATTTTCGCAGCAATCAAAAAGCAAGAGTTAGAAAGTATCTTAAAGTAGCAAAAGACGAATACAATAGACTGAATAGAATCTTGCACGCTTTTGACCATATGACATGTCACGGTTTAGCAACATTAGCTAAAATAGTACATTATTTAAAAAACAGTACATATCACCTACATAGCAACAAAAGATGTAATTGGTATAATATTTCTATACAGACTGTGTTAAATAAATTTAATGAGTCATTTGTAGAAGAAGCTACGATTCGAGAACTAGCCAGAAGTTCACCTTGGGATTTAACGTGGACTGCTGGTAAGAATTTTGAAGTTTTTGGCATTCCGTCTTGTGAAATGACAATGGACCAACAACGATTAGTTATGTGGTCTAGTCTATATGACAACATTAAAGAGTCGCCAGACGCTCCAGCAGATGACGTATTTGATGACGATGACATGTTGGATGGTTGGCTAATATCACAAAAGAAAGACAGAGACGGGCAAAGAAACGTAAGATTGGCAGAATCTAAACTCAGCAACCACTCAGAACAATATGTTAAAGTTGACACTCAAGACGATGCTGATAAGATTTATGACTTAAATACAGACTATAGTCGTTCTATTCTACAACAAAGAATGAACTTACTAGAAGAAAAAGGAATGATGAAACAACAAGAGTTTCCAGATGTTCAGCGGGATAGGTCAATAGCTATGTCGCAGGCATACAACGAAATGGTAAAAGGACAAAAATAATGGACAATAGACCAGACAATATAATCACCTTTTTGCAAGCTAAAAGAGCAAAAGAAAAAGAACGTGATTTAAAATACAACCAAGATTCCAAAGATAGGTTAGAAAAAATCATCAAGAAAAAAATAACAACTACGATGATTGGTGCCTTAGATGCTGTGGAAAAGAAATTTTCATTCTTATGGGAAGACGAAAACGGCGAATTACAGCCAGAACAAGTTGAATTCAAAGAGATGTATGAAGATGTCAGACAGCGTATTTTGGATAACGGCAATGCACAAATTAGAAGTCTTAGGAAAGAGTTAGAAAATTATAACGTAGAGTGGACTCGTTATCAATTAAAATTACCAGTTAGGAATTTAGAAAGGGTGGAGAACAAAGAAGATGGCTCGCAACAGAATTAAGGTAGAATCTCAGGACAGCGAAGGTAAAGATGTTACAGTTTATGTTACAAGACCTACGCCAAAACTTTTACGAGAAGCACAAATCGTAGCAAGTGCTACGTTCAAACAATGTACTAGTTCGGGTGCGTTGTGGAAAAAAGAGTTAGCAGAGCACATGACAAATCGCGGATTGTGGGACAATGACCAGCAAAAAGAGTTAGACAAACTCGAATTGGCTATTGCTACTAATCGCGAGAAACTACGACAAGGCAAAAAGGCGGGATTAAACAAAATATCTGCCGCCAAAGAACTTGCTATTGACATTCGTAGAGACGTTATCAAACACACTGTTCTTAGTAGTATCATGAGAGAACACGAAGGGTTAACTGCGGAATCTATTTGTGAAGACGCAAAGTTTGACTTTTTGGTATCTCATTGTATTAAAGACGAAGAGGGCGAGAAAGTATTTGATAGCGTAGAAGCATACCACAGCAAACAGTCTGAAAAGTATGCTTCTCAAGCGGCATCTCAACTGAGTATGTTGATTTACGACTTAGACAATGACTGGGAAAAGAAACTCCCAGAAAACATTTTTCTAAGTAAGTTTGGATTTGTTGACGACGAACTAAATCTCGTTAATAAAGAAGGACATAAAGTAGATGTTGATGGAAAGCTAGTTGACGACGAAGGGTATGTTGTTAACGACAAAGGCGAACGAGTTGACATCGAAGGCAACGTAGTTGACAACAACTTTGAAGAGTACGGTAATTTTGAAGATGATTTAGGTGTTGTAAAACCCGAAATCTCAGAAGAACCAAAAGAAGAAGTTAAAACACAACCGGAAGTTAAGTCTAAAAAGAAGGCAAAAAGTTCCGCAAAATAATTGGACAGTTTAATGGGTATATCACTAGTTTTTCCTTGAAGGATGGCTAGTGGTCTGCCTTTTTTTATTATACTAGTATGAGGCTAATATGGCTAAACCATTTATCATATCTGCACACTTAGCGTTAAAAGCACCTTCTACAACTAATGTTAAAGCAGTTAAGGCACAAATTAATAACCAACTCAAAGGAGTTGTGTTAAAGGCAGATGTCCAGTTTAATAAAGCAGCATTACGTGGTCTTACTAGTGAACTTAAGGGAGTGTCTACAGCTAGTGCTGCTGCTAACAAAACTTTAACTGCTCAGCAAAAATCTATCAATAGGTCTAATCAGGCATTTAAATCTCAAACTGTTTCTATAAAAAGAAGTAATACCGCATTAACTCAGCAGAGTTTGTTGGTTAATGCTGGAAACTCAGCTTGGGGTAATTATACACGCAGACTTAAAACCGTTATTGTTAGTTCGTTTGCTTTTTATAGAACCGTACAATTAATTAATGATGCTATAACAAAAAATATTCAATTACAATCTAAGTTTGTAGCTATTGGTCAAATCCGTGGTACAAGCATTAGTAGTGATGATATCACAAAAATTAATAAAGAGGTTCGTAGTCAATCTGTTCGTGTAGGTGCTGATGCTGGTAAAGTAGCACAAGCTTTAGTTACTGTGGAACAAGCAGGTTTGAACGCTAATGTTTCTTTAGTCAAATTATTCTCTGAACTAGATGTTAATAAACAAGTTACTGACGTTAGTAGACTTGCCACCACTTATGTTACCTTGAATAAGATTTTTGGTGTTACAGAAAATGGTGCTAGAAAAGCTTTTAATCAGATTCTTACAACAGCTAAAACAACTTCTGCTGATGTTCAGGGTTTGTCTGAAGGTATAACTATTCTTGGTAATACGGTTAAAAGTTCTGGTGGTGATGCTGCTGAAACTATGGCTTTGATTGGTATTGCTGCTACTCATTCTGGTCGTCCTGTTAACGAAGTTGCGCGTTCTTTAAACACTATTATTACTAGACTGCAAAAACAATCTACTCGTAATGCTTTAAAAGAATTTGGTATTAATTTAGAAAGAGTTGGCAAAAACGGCGAACATATATTTGTTGGTGCTACTGAAGCTTTGGTTAAATTAGACGCTGTTGTTTCTAAACTTAAACCCGGTGATAGAAGAAGAGCACAAATTGGCCAAGCTGTTGGTGGTGTTCGTCGTTTACCTGTCGCTCATGCTGCTATTGCTGGTGGTCCAGAAGTTGCTCTAAAGACCGCTCAATTATTAAGAGATGCTCCAGACCAACTTATTAGAGACGCTGGAATTGCAGCAGAAGGTACAGAAAATAGATTAGCAAAATTAAGAAACGAATTTGTTAATACTATTGCGACACTTGCCAGTAACTCTGAAATTCAAATATTTATTAAGACTATGGAAAGTCTTGCATCAACAATTTTAAAAGTTATCAGTGCTTTAGCTCCTTTGGCTCCTGCTTTGTTAGCTTTTGGTGCTACTAGAATTCCAGGTCTTAAAAATCTTATTCCTGGTACTCGCGGCACAGGTATCGCTGGAAAAAGAGACGTTAATGGTAATTTTATTACAGGAACCGTTGGAAAACCTGGAACACCAAGTCTTCGTCATCGTGTTAGTAGTTTTAACCAAGTTTTTAATAAGCCTAAACTTTTTTCTCCTGGTCAAGCTAAACCAGATAAAAAAGATGCGGGTTTGTATAAACAAGCTCGGGCTGCTTATGATGCTACTATTAAAGCATCTCATCAAACAAGTAGAGAATATTTTACAGGACAGCAAGCTGTTCAATCTGGCAGAAAACTTAGACAAGAAAAAAGCGTATTAGCAGGTATTGAACAATCAACATTTGGTGGTACAACATCTCCAGCTTTTGTTAAACAACAAGCAAGAGTTGATAGAATTACCAAAATACACGAACAACGAGATGCTGCATATCGAAAAGCAAAAAAAGACACTGTAGGATTAAACGGTCCTAAATTAGTAAGAGATGCTGGAGTAGCAAATGATAATCTACTTGCACATCGAAAAAATATAGACGAAAAACAAAAAAGACGTGAAAAAGCAAGGAATGCTGGGCGAAAAGCAACAAGAGCCAGATTGCGTCAACAAAGATTTAAAACAGGACTTGGAGTAGGAGGTAAAGCTGCCGGTATTGCTGGTGTTGCTTTAGCCGCCAGTGGAGCATTAGGTGAAGATAGTACTATTGGAGCAATTGCTTCTGGTGGTGGTGGTGGTGCGATGACTGGTGGATTTTTAGCATCTGCTGTTGGTGGTGGTCCTTTAGCTGTTGGATTAGCAGCCTTGGCTGTGGGCGCTATAGGTGCCGGTAATGCTTTAGTTGCTCTTGATGAAAAAGTACGAAATACTAAATTTACTGATATTCTTCAAGAATTTTCTGATAAAGGAGCAAGTAAAAATGCCGCAGATAGAAAAGTTCAAGAAGAAAAAATAGCTGAAGCTTTTAGACAAAGAAAAAAAGGAGCATTAAATCAAGACGCAAGTGCTGTTGGTACAATTTTTTCTGCACTTGGTTTGATTGGAAGAGGAATCGGACAAGTTTATAATCCTGTTTCTGCTTTTAATGCTGCTTTTGCTCCTACTGATAAAGAAGCTATAGAACGAGGAAATAAAATAAGAGCATTTGGTAAGAACGCAGGCGCTGGAGCAGAACTATCTAAGGCAGATGTTGAAGCTAGAGCTAGAAGAGTTTACGAATTTGCTAAAGCTAGTGAAAAAGAAGCAATTGGTGTAATTGAAACAAGACGCCAAAGAGGCGATTTTGAAGGAATGACGGGAGCAGAATTTAGAAAAGAAACTGAAATATTAGGAGAAATTTTTGTAAATGCTAACAGTACTTATCGCGCTGATTATGCAGAACAATTAGACGCTCAACATCGAGCTAGAAATGCTTCTGTAAAAGTTATTGATGCTATTGAATTTTTGGGTGATGGTATTACTCAAATGTCTAGTTCTATATTTGACACTACAAAAAGAATCAGAGAAGCTACTGTAAAGCCTCTTTTGGGACCAAGTACTTCTGCTGCTGGATTAATTAGAGGATATGATGATATAGGTTTAACAGGGACCGCTAGACAGACTAGTAGTTTACACAAACTTGTTAACAGGGGATATACAAGTAAGTCACAAGCTGAATCTTTTAGACAAGTTGGTATAACCAAAGAAGCTTTAACTAAAATATTTGCTTCTCCAAATCTTGCTAGTAAATACAAAGGAGATGGACCAACAGGAATTGGTGATGCATTAAGAGGTTTTGGTGTTAGTGACATTGTTGCTAATGATATCCAAAGACAAATTTCTGAACTTGGTGTTGATGAATTTGCTAAGCTTATAGAAGATGTTCCTGGTGCTGTTGAAAAATTTACAAGCAAATTTAATCCTCTTGTTAAAACCTTTAATGATGCTGCTGTTGCTGCTGCAAACTACGAAAAAGCTTTAGCACAACAATTATCGACGGTGTTTGGACAAAGAGGAAGAGCAGTTGATGCCTTTTCTGCGTCTCAATCTGCTGCTGCCGGAGTTACTAGTTTGCAAGATAGTTTTGCAGGCACAGAATTTGGCAGAGCAGGAATTGGTAATCGTATTGCTCAATCTGCTGCTGTTGGACTAGCGGGTAGTGCTGATGTTGATGTTTTGGCTAAGAATTTAAATGCCCTTAATGAAGCGTTTGCAAAAGGAACAGATATTCAACAAGCTAAACTTCAACCTATTATTCAGTCTACAACTGAGGCTTTGAAAAAACTTGCTGATGGTTCTGGTCGTACTGCTGATACGCTAAAAAGATTAGAAGAAGTAGAAAGTGCTAGGGCAGCTAAGATTGGTATTGCAGAAGGTTTTATTGGAGCAGACAGAAAAGGCCAAAGACAAATAATTAAAGAGTTGCTTGCTGCTAGGAAGTTTGCTTCTGGTGACAGAGACATATCTAAAATTGGTGGTGCCGAACTTAGATTAATTCAAGCAGGTTTGAAAAGATTTGGTGGAGCAGTTGTAGGAAGAACTGGTGAAACAGGTAATAAGATTCTTGAGGGTGCTTTAGGTAAGTATCTTGGCAGTGCATTAAAAGTAGAAGATGCTGAAATAGTTAAACTTCAAAAAGAAGCTATTATTGTTCAAAAACAAGCTGCTGCGGCTGCGTTGGCTTTGGCAAACTACGAAAAAACTATTTTAAACAATTTTGTCAATAAACTACATATTACTTTAAAAGATTTTCTTATTGGTTTATCTGCTAGAATTCCTATAGGTGCTGGTATTGTTAGAAATACTGGGGGTGGTGTTCCTGGTTCTGGTAGACGTGATACTGTTCCTGCTATGTTAACTCCTGGTGAGTTTGTTATTCGCAAAGATGCCGCTTCTGCTTTAGGACCAGACGCACTTAATGAGCTTAACAATGCCGATAGATTTGCTCGTGGTGGTCGTGTTAGAAGACTAGACCCACGACGTAGAGCAGAAAGAAGAGAAAATTATTTAGCTGGTAAAGCAGAAAGAAGAGCGAATTGGTTAGCAGAAAGAAATCGTAGAGCTAAAAAATGGGCTTTTAGACATCATTCAATTAGCAAAGGTAGGAGATATAGCGGTTCAGACCGTCAAAGAATATTTAACAGAACAACAGCAATATCATTAAAAAACAATCCAGAAGCTGGATTAAACCTACTAGAAACACTGCCTAGTACTCCAGATGTTCGTGCTTTACGAACAGCTTTAAAATATATTAGAAACAAAGGAACAGACAAAGGAATGCCTAGAGATGTTTTAAGAGACGCTAATATTGCTGGACGAAACCTTGGTATTAAAGGATTCAAACACGGTGGACCAGTTAGAAAAGTTGGATTACAAGCAGGAATGCAAGCTGGAATACGAGCGGATAGTAGTAGTAACAGAGAAGGTGTAGATACTGGTAAATTTGCTGCTGCTGTTAGTTCTTTCAATAGTGGATTACAAACCCATATAGAAGCTCTGAATAATTTTCCAAGAGAAGTTAATCATGTTGCTACACATAATGTCAATGTTACATTTGCTGGTGGTAATACGTTAGCAGAAGGTATACAAAGCAAGCTTATTAGTGTGGTTAAAGAAATGGTAGTTGGTCAAGTAGACACTGCTATCGCTGGACTTAAATCAGAATTTGGTATGAACAATGGTTAATATCAATCAAGGTAAAAAATAATGGGTATAGAACGTACTGTATATTTAGACCCTACTAGGACTAACAGAGTACTAAAGGGTACTGATGGTGACGCATTATGCATTAATGAATGGCATGGTGTACGTACTACAACTCCATCTGATACTGAACTTAGTTCGGTGCCGGATTTTGGTGCTGGTAGTGCATCTGCGTTTATTAATGACGGAGTAGCAACACCTGTTAGTACTGAGTATTGGATAGATAACGAAGACCACAACCCAGCGAATGGACATGCTCAACTTACGCTTGAACCTTTTGCTGTATTGCCATCTTCTATCAGTATCCAGATAAGAAGTAGTGGTGACATAAACTTTAATAATCCGCAATTGTGGTATTATCAGTTACAAAATTCCGGCCTTGCTCAAACCAAAGTCTTAATTGCTTCCGGCGATAATACTTACATTCCAGACGCTAGTCAGTTTGAAACCACGACAATTAATCTAACGGTAAATCACGACACTAAGCCAATTTGGAGAACTTTTTCTCTTGATGGATATCCTGAAATAGTTTTTGATTTAACAACTCCTAGTAATTCTATAAATACCAAGTTCGACGAACTAAATGTGGTTGCCTCTGGCGAGTCTTTTGTAGACTTAAACGATAATATACCGTTATATATATCTGGACCTATTTCTGTAACAGATTCTGGTACACCTTTGTGCCTGTGTAGTAATTCTGGCGAATACAATGCTTGTTTAGCTCTTGCTAGTCAAGACCGTGTTAGATTTGTAAGAGACATTCTTGAACATGATGAAGATGGCTATGTTGACCAAAATCATAATTTTAGAAGTCATACTAATTCGTTATATGAAAAAATTGATGTAGATGTTAATGCAGATGCAGCAAATGAGTATATGCAAACAACAACCAGTAGTGCTGTTACTGCATTGTTCAAAATAGAAAAGACGAATAGAATTCCAGATAGAATCACCGTTAAAGTTAGTGGCGTGAATACTACTTCTTCTGCCACAACAGATTTTTGGTTAAATGAAAAGTTTTTAACCACTGTAGATTTTGATGAAGGCATTACTACTAGACATATTGACTTAACAGATGGAACTAGAGATGATATTTTTCGTTTGTTAGACTTTAATTGTTATCCTACGTCTGCCGATAATGGTAATGTAAAAAGTCGTTATGAATCATTAAGAATAGATTTTCCAGCTTCTTCTGGTACTCGATTAAATGCTGTAGAAATATATTATTCTGGTGGACAATTTAGAAATAACCACTTCAACAGTATGCAATATGAGACAGAAGTTTATCCAAGTGGTCTTATTGGACATTGTGGAGATTGGAGAAACGATGTTGCGGCTGTTGTAAGTGCAAGCGATATAGGCAGAGTTTCACATCCTGTGAGTGGTGTTGATACGGATACTGAATATCTTCAATTAAATTCATTTGGAGTGTCATCTGCAAAAAAAACAGATTATCTTAGTTTATATTTTGGCGCTTTACAAGGTAGCGGAAATTATACAAGAATTGGTAGAGCTATTCTTAATATGAGAATGAATGTTCCAACTTCTGGTGTAAATTTACGTGATGAATTTGAAGTATATGGTATTTCGCATTGTATTAAAAGTTACTATGCTGGTGTTGGTAAAAAACTACATATCGCACCAGAACTATATGGTGTTGGTCAGATTGTTGAATATTCTGGATTTAAAAATTACACATGTGAGTTAAACTGGTATAATCCTTTACATCAAGCTTTTCAACCTACTCCATGGGGAGATGGAAGCGGTACACAACAACGCAGACATCATGATGTTATAGAAGCGTTTCGTGATTTAGAACTTAAAGTTATTGGTTTACCATCTGGCGTACAAGTTTCTGCCACACATTTAAATGTGCATTATGCAGAAGATGACACGATGGGACTGAATGTTTTTGGTCATACTTTTGCGTGTCAAAAAGAAATAACTCCTTCTGGTGGTGGTAATGCATATTGGACCTTAAGAGGAAGTGGTGATGACTTTGGTAAACAATCATTAGACAATATTTATGATGTTGGATATTGGCCAATAAATGAATATCAAGGAAAAATAGTCAATTCAACAAATGGTGCCACAAGTGGTATTTTGACTCATGATTATTTTCCTGGCTTTAGTGGTGTTTGGGGAGACCAATTTAGAGAATCACATGGACCTATTTATGGTCCTACTGGAACTTTGTCTAGTGGTACATTCGGGGAAGCTTACATTGATTTTAGTGAAAGGGTTGTTATTCCGAATCCTACTAACTATTTTGTTATGCTACGAGTAGCTCCTAGTGGCGGTAAGACTCCACAAAATGAAACTATTCTCTATAGAGGATTTCCATCACAAGCTGAACTTCAGGTGTCTTTGTTAGATGATACTATTCTTATTGGTGGATATGACGATTTACTAAATCCGATTACTTTGACTAGTTCTGCATCTGCTATAGATATATATACTACAACTATTGTACTTGTTTTTGACGAAGATAGTATTGATATTTGGACAGACGGTGGTTCACCAGCAAATGGATTTTTACAGAATAAGGGTTCAGTTAGTTTCCCAAATAATAGATATATCAACAATCCCAATCCTAAAATGACAGTTGGTGGTGTGCCGTCTGGATATCCAACACTTTTTAGCAATAATTCTTTTGGTGGATGGATTACTGATTTTGGAATAGGTAGTGGAAATCCGATTTCTGCAACAACACCAGAATTGTCTGGCACTGTTATGCAGACAGTAAATACGGCACAATATGTTGGTGATGTTGTAACGACAGCCGCCGAATGTTCTGGTGATAGTTCGTTTATTAGGTGGATATTACCAAGCGGTAACACCAAAGCCGATGTCACTGGTTATACTGCCTATAATACTAATATTATTAAGAATATTGACAATTTATACGCTATTGGTGGCACTGACAGTATTTTATATAATACATTACAATTAAGTCCGAGTTCTATATGGATGGACGTATGTGTAGAACACACAACTAATCACGTATCTGGTGTTAAGTTTGATGGTGCTGTTATATTTGAAGATGCTGGCGGATTTCCTATTAATTTCGCAGAATTTAGTACATTTTTTCCTTCAGGTGAAAAACAGGTATACAGATTATACAATAGTAATGATATTGGAGAAATATTAGCAAGCGAGATTCACGACAATGACCTAACCGTAGACTTACAATACAACCAAGACGGTAATGAGAATTATTTTGGCGATTTAAAACTATTTTCTTACAATGTTGGCTTTGATGCTTTGTGTATTCCTGCTACTGGTACTGGCAGTATGCCTTTGTTTACTCTGGGTGATTTTGACGACAATGAATTAGACTTGTTCATCAAAAATCGCGGTGCTGCTGAAAATTTAGATTTATTTATTGATGGTAGTTTAGCCAGCAACGACAATATGCCATTACACGTTTTGGGAGGAGTTCATGTTAATAATGGACCCTCTGGTGTTCCGGTATATATTTCTGGTTCTATTCTAAATGAATTTATTCCTTTATATACTTTAGCTGGTACTAAATTTGATGATACTACTTTATATATTAACGGAGCACCTATTTCTGGTAGTATTCCACTATATATTAAAGGTGGTTTGTATGACAATGCTTCTATGAATCTTTATTCTAGTGGTTTAACACCATTAGAAAGTAGTGGTGACATTTCATTGTTTATGTGGTCTACCACTAATTCTGGCGTATTTAACACAACACCATTACATATTGGAATATCAGGAACACCAGACCCTGATTATCAGCTTAATTTGGTTATGCAAGGAGATGCTTCATCTGATTTAACTTCTAACATGAATTTGTTCTTAGAAAACGACAATTCTGTTAATGATAATATTCCATTGTTCTTGCAAAACGATTATGTTTTAGAATCTGGAAATATTCCGTTGTTTATGGCTGCTCCTTCTGGAACTTTAGGTGCTGTACCGTTTAATGATAATATGAATTTGTTTATTAACCGACAGTTTAATGGTGTTCATCATCGTGTGTCGTTACACTTGTTGGCTCAATCTGGTGAAAATAATAATATGAATTTATTTGTCGAAGGTGGTGAAAGTGGTGTAAATAATAATATGCCACTTGTAATGCCAAATATTCTTGAATCACAACCTTCTGGCAGTATGGAACTTTATACTCACGGTTTTTAATAAGAGGTAATTATGTCTACTAGAGTTATGTATAATGGAAACAGGTTGATTCCTGCTCCGTTTATTGCTGTATCTAAACAGTATGAAACAACGGGTGATAGTACACAAATAGGTTCTAAATATAGTATCACTATTAATGGAACTATTTGTTCTTTCAAAGGTTCGCCTAGTGGAAGTGGCACTTTTCATACTGTTGGCGGATTCCCTCCAGACGAAACTGTTGATGGAGATAGTAGACTTGGAAATATTCAAAGAAAGCAAGAATCTATTCGTTCGTTGTTTTCTCAACAAGGTTTACAGTTTGAAGTCCAAAGTGCAGACGGGCAACAATCAATTAAGTGTAATCCTAGGATTGTTTCCATTGTTTTTCCTCAAGGTCAACACTTTAATACAAGTACTTATTCTATAGTTTTAGATACGGATATTTTATATCCAGGTCAAGAAGACTATGTAGCTCAGTTGGGTTTGGCACCATCTGGTGTGTATGTGAGTACCGCAAGTGAAAACTGGTCGATAGACACTAATGAAGAACAGGTTGTTTTTGGTTCTGGTGGAAATATTCCAACCTATGTTTTGACTCATAATTTAAGTGCTGTAGGCAAAGCTTTTTATGATGATACTGGAACATTAGCTAAACCCGCATGGCAACAAGCTAGAGATTATGTACATTCTAAAAAAGGAGAAAGATTTAATCCTACGTTTAATTCTGGTGAATTTAATCTACATAGCTTTAATGATACATACCAAGCATTTAATCACATTATTAATGAAAATGTAGACGAACTTGGTGGTGCATACGCATTGGTAGAGACTTGGCTTATGGCGTCTAGTGGTTCTGCTGTTGAAACGTTGAATGTATCTACTAACAATAATGGCGGTAGAGTACAAGTTAATATAGATGGTAACATTGCTGGTTTAGAATTAAGAGATTCAACCAGTCATCTAATTACTAAAAGTAAATGGGACAGTGCTAAGGAAGCATATCTTGTTGCGTCTGGCATGGCGTTTGGTCGTGCTCAGGCATATTCTGAAAACACTTCATTAAATATCAATCCTTTATCACAAACGACTGCTAGAAACCCTGTGACGGGCACAATTAATTATAGCTTGTTATATGACGATAGACCCTCAAACATAGTGTCAGGCTCTCTAAGTGAAGTTATTGGTATTCGAGATGGTTTGGATGGTGATATTTTCGCTCAAATTCCGGTATTAGGAAGAGCAGTAGGACCAGTATTGCAAGATATTGGTACTCGTCCTGCGTTGAATAGAAGTCTTAATATCGAAGTGGCATTTAAACCAGACACCCTATCGGGAACAGACCAAGCGTCTATTAAGGAATTTATGAAAACACCATTGGAAAAAGCTAACACTTCGGGAGATATTAGAAGTCTTATCCAAGCTGCTCAACCAACTGGTAGTCAGGTTTTCAGAAATCAACCACAATCAAACTGGAACCCAACAGAAGGGAGTTTTTCTTATTCTATAGATTGGGTATATGAGGAATAAAAAATGGCTTTAAGTAGAGGAAGCTTTTTAGGTGCTTCTATAGTAAACTTTAGTGCAAGTCTAGGTTGGGGTTCTCAGCCATCTAGTCTGAATGTAACTCTAGTTGAAGACAACGCAAATGGAGATAGTTTTAATCCACCAATTAACCAATTTAGAGAATCACTGGGTGCTCCTGTATATTTTGAATATGAAGGATGGACTTTTGGTGGATTGCTTCAAAACTGGAAGAGAAAACACGGTACTTCTGGCAACCCTTTGTATGACATTGTAATTACAGACCCAAGAGAAATTCTTGATGGTGTCCAAATGATTTTGGATGGCTATACAGGCAGTACATATAACGTTCCCAACATATATAATGTTTACGGATTCTTAGAGTCTAATTACGGATTTGGTCAAGCCGGAGTCAATGAAGGTGGTATGCCTTGGAGAAATGTTCTACTTGCCATGAATGCTATAGCCAATAGTTCATTAGACCCCGTTGTGTTTAAAGGGAGTACGTATGTAATAGACCTATCGGCTTTGCCTTCAGTTCCGTCTTTTTATAGAATAGGTGGCGCAAACATCAGCTTAATGGATTATATCAATGAAATCTGCGAAGCCGGTGTTCATGATTACTTTTTTATCCTTCAAGAAGAAGAAGTATATAACACGGTTTTGGATATATTTGAAACCCGAAATGTAATCAAACTTCAAACTATTAGTAGAAACGATGCTCCGCAACTAGGTAAGATTGACGAATACGTAGTTAACAATACCGAAACTGTAGTCAAAGACAGTGGTAGAGAATTACGTAATGAGACCACAAGCAAGTTTGCTGTTGGTGGTAATAAACTACTTACGTGGTTTCAGTATGCTGGTAGCAATCAAGCCATTTGGCCTTTTTGGGGTTTAAACGCGGCTCAAAATCCAGTATATGGTGTCGGTGTTAATGATGCTCATACGTTTGCGGTAGATTCCAGAACACTAAATGTTCCTGGTATTGGTGCTTTTTACTGGTCAGATGTTGCTGAAATGCGTGCTGCTCTAGCTGGTCAAGAGTCATGGGAAATATTTTTAAGTGGTAGAGACGATAATAAAGATACACCACAATTTAAAAGAGCAACCAAGCTCAATATTATTGGCAATGGTTTAGAAAAACTAAAAACAGCATTAGAAGCTAAAGCTTTGGCTGAAATCAAAGCTATGTCGCCAATTGAGTTTGGTGGTTTTTCACGTAAACAAATTAATTCTGCCATTGCTGGTGGTCACGAAGAAACTATTAGAATCATTTATGACTTTGTGTATAAACTTGCTAGTGAGTTTTATGGTAAACAATTTTTAGTTAGTATTCCTTTCTTATATACCGCACAGGATGATGAAACCGGATTAATTACTACAAGTTACGAAACTACTGACGCGGGATACATTGATGAAAATGAATTTGCATCTGCGGTATCTTTAAACTTAATGCCATTTGATGTAAATTCCGTCACTACACAAGACGGTAGAGTTGAAGCGTATGTTAAGTATGACAATGCTCAAAACTTAGATTTTTCTGACGTTCCAGAGAATGACCTTATTATGCAACCTAATGGAACAACTGTTTTTGTTAAATGTCAAGTCAATCCAGAAATTGTTCATCTGAACAGAAGTACAAACTTTAGTCCAAAAGCTATTGTTACTATAAGCGGTCAGGTTCGTGATTTAGATGACAGCAATGATTTTGCTGGCGCTATGTTAGCTGTTCTTCGAGAAGTTTTAACAACACATGGAGACGCAAAAGTAGAAGAAACAATTGCGAAACTAATTGGTCAACCAGGGGGCGAACAGTTATTCTTTGAAAACAGAGGTGCTGCTGTTATTCCTACTATGGCTGCTGTTCCTTTAAAGAGTAATATCGATGTTTATGGCCCATGGTATCTATGGGGTGCAGAAGGTAAGGTTGAATTTGAACAGGACGAATCACTAGTTCCTTGGAACTATGGTGGTTTTTCTGCTATGAACTTAGCTGGTAACGCTAAAGTTGTTGGCGCTAGTTCTAATGCTCAGGTTGGTGAAACAGGATTGTTAGAATTTCCTGGTGCCCCAACTATACAATTGGGTGGACAACTTATTTCTGCCGGTCCTTACGTTACGGATATTACTATTAAAATTGGTGCTGATGGTGTAACAAGTACATATAGAATGGAAACTTGGACTAGAAGATTTGGTAAGATATCTAAAGCCAATGCTGATAGAATGCAAAGAATTTCTAAAAGACAACAACAACAAAGACGTATGTTTAGAAATTTATTTAAGCAACCAGCACCACCTTTTAGTAAGTTTTTTGCCTTGAGAGAAAGAGCAGGAATTAATCGTAAGAAACCAGCTTCGTCATCCCAAGTAATTATGGGTATGATGTTAACCAATACTGATACTGACGCTAGAAAAGGTACGGCAGCTATTGCTCCTAATTATAATGTTAGTAGCCATATGGGTGTAGATTACGAAAAGAAAGCAGCTATGTCTTTAGACGGTATGTTTAGACCGTATACTGTAGATGCTTCTGGTGACTCTAATATTTTACCACACTTTGAAGTTGGCACAAGTGGTACTATCAATGCCCAGGTTTTAAGTCCTTTTGGTTCTGGTCATGATATATCATTAGTTACTCATGGTTCTGGAATTCCAGACACCTTATTGTCTAATGGAAGTGCCGATGGTACTGAAGAAGTTAGAGCAATGGGTGTAAAAATGCCTTTAATTGCTGTTGGGTGGGGTTATGATAAAGACGGTAAACCCGTACCCAATTCAGACCCTGATACTCCGACTGACGATTTCTTAGACGACCATCGTTCTCGTATGGATAAATGGAAAGCTGGACCTGTTGATTTAAGATGGGACAATGACAGAAAGGTATGGGATGCTTCTGGTGGTACTGATTTAATAGTTTTACAACCAAGTTCTCATATTAACCCAGGAGAAAGTGGCAATGCTGTTAAATATACGTATAACGAAGTCAATGGAAATATGGAAGTCTCATCTACTACATATTTTATGCATGATGTTTTAAATAAAAATTATGTATTAGACAACGAACAAGTGTTGTGTTCTAAGCTTACTAATAATACATATAGTCCTGTTGGTGAAAATGGACTAACTAGACTTGTAGATATAGGCAGTAATGATATGAACGTAGAAAGTAGTGGACTAGCAACTTTAACGTTCAATGGTGCTGTTTCATTATATTATTATTGGGAACATATGGTAGAAGTTACTACTCCAATTCCATCTAGCGGACAGTCTTTACAGGGTGTTGTACAATATAATCCGTCTGATTCTAGGTGGCATTTGTTGTCAGTTAGTTGTTATACTATAGATTAGGAGTAAAAATAAATGCCGTTTTCCATGCATAATTTTACACGTTTTGGAAAAAACTCTGCCTGTAGACCATGTTATTTATGTAAGAGTTGTATTCCAGAATGTGATGACGCAGATGTTTTTTATTCAATAACACTTAGTGGTTTTGGTAATTTAATAGTAGACAATACTAATACTTGTGTATTTCCCTTAGATGTAGAATTTGAACATTATGAATTTGATATGTCTGTTAATAATGGAGTATATTTATTTAAAAAAAGAAGACCGTGTTGTTTTGCTGATTTATATTCTGTTCCAATTGGTACTTTGTCTGATTTTTCTTATACTTCACATTGTCCTGACCCAATAATTCCTCCTTTTCAGTTTTTGTCATTTAGTTCTGGTATAAGTTTTATGGCACAATATGGGAATACTTTTGCTAATATTTCTACAAATCATCCGTTTTTGTCTCAGACTATAGATGTCACTTATACTAGATGTAATGGTGATATTGCTAATTTTCCTTTAAGTGTTGGATGGTCTTTACGTTTATATAATTTATTAGACAGAATAGATTGTCCAAATATGGATGTTGATATAATTCCATGTACTGGAACTACAGATGTAAGTTATCAATTGGTTATTGGTTCTCTGCCTAGTATGAGTTTTTTTTCTGATTGTCATACAGGATACGGAATAGGAACAACTACTGGGACAGTAAGAATAGAGAGAGTATAATGGACTATGAAGATAGATTAAAAGCGTGGAAAGAACATTTTTCTTCTAGAGTTACAGATGATATGATTCCAAAAATGCCAGATGTTTGGTATCCTAGAAAACAACCGTCTTTTATTGACAAAGCTGGCAATTTTGTTCGTGCTTGTTGTGGATATGCTCAAGGTGGATTTAAAATAACACCTAATGATTTATATGAATCAAGAGTTAAAATATGTCAAGATTGTTCGTTTTTTGACAATAATTCATGTATAGCATGTGGCTGTTTTGTGAGTTTTAAGGCAAAAATGCTCTCAGAAGACTGCCCTAAAGGATATTGGCCTAAAACTTAGAAAAAGGCGTATAATACACTAGAGTTCTATTATTTTAAACACAAATTATTAGGAGATATAAAGATATGGCTTCTATTAGCTTTCATGCTGATGACAACGGAATCACCAATTTAAATGGCTCAGGTTTGGGTTTTTATGGTAGTTCTTTCGGTTCGTCAGTTGAGGTTGGTTCATACCAAACTTCAACGTTTATTACTGATGCAAACGGTACTATTCAGGGTCCACAGGTTAATGACAATAAGTGGAAACACCCTGGTAGCGGTTCAATTAACGGATTAGGTTCTGTTGCTTTGACCCAAATTACCAATGCTTTGGCTACTTTGAATGTTAGATTTTCTCATACTTCTGCTGTAAAAACGCAGAATAGTAAGTTGAGAATTTTTGACCGTACAAATATCAATAATCCAGCTTCTGGTGTTACAACCAAAGTAGCTGAAATTATCCACCCAGACGTTGTACAAAACAACAATGGTTCTGGTGATACAACCTGGAATACACCAACTGGTAGTGCTGTTATTATGGATTTGGTTGCAAGTCCTGGTATGTCGGGGCAGAGACCTAATGGTTCTGATACTACTGCTGATAGACACGATTACTATGTTGCTATTAGTGCCTCACCGGACTCAATTGGCTCTAAGAATTTATACGGATTATACGTTGAGCTGGAATATTTATAAGGAATAATACCAAAAATGTATAAAATTTTATTGACATTTTGCTCCCATTGGTGTATAAGTAAGTAGAGAAAACTTTTACTTTATTTACACGAATGGGAGATTTTTTATGGCAGGACGAATTTGGACACAAGAAGAATTGGATTACTTAACAAAACATGGACCAAGTATTGCTTGTAAGGACATAGCAAAGATACTAGGAAGAACAACTAGGTCTGTTCGACATAAGTATAACGAGCTTGGATTAGAAAAAGAAACATGTGTTGTTGGAGATGTTGTTAAAGGATGGGAAATTATAGATATATATATCACACACGACGGCAACACACATATAAGTATGGCAAAAGTTAAATCTACGTTAGGATGTGGTAAAACATCTGTTTATAAGTTAACACAACTTAATAAAGGAAAAGTTGGTTGGCCAGACCGTAGAAGACCAGATGTTACAAAGAAAAATACTACACACGGTCTTTCCGACCATAGATTGTTTAGTATTTGGAATGGCATGAAAGCCAGATGTATATATAAAAGCCAGAGAGCTTATAAAAATTATGGAGCCAAAGGTATTAGAGTATGCGAAGAATGGCTTGTTTTTGATAATTTTTACAATTGGGCTATGAAAAACGGATATTCTGACGAATTATCTATTGATAGAAAAGACAATCTTGGAAATTATTGTCCAGAAAATTGCAGATGGGCAACTACTAAAGAACAAAGCGATAATCGTAGTGTTAGTATCAACATAACAGCATGGGGAGAAACTAAAAACGCCAACAATTGGTCATTAGATAGTAGGTGTAAATGTACTTATAATTCACTAATATATAGACTTAGAGAAGCTGGTTGGAAACCAGAAGATGCAATATCTACACCATCTAAAAGGGGTTCGTCAGAGAATTTTAGGTGTTTTAAACAATTTTATGATTATGTTTCAGAAAATCATCCTAATATAATAGAAGATTTTAAGAATCAGAGATAATATAAGAATTCTACAATAAAAAAGCCCGCTTTAATCAGCGGGCTTTTTTTGTAATGTTAGTTAACATAAATATGCCGTTTTGACAATACCCTTCAATAATAAAGTCTAAACCTTCTACACAAATATATTTACCGTTTGTAATAAAATCGTCTATCATATCTTGTGATGCGATACATTTGTCTATATCTTCACGAGAAAATAAACTATCTGTTTGAAGATATTTTTGAACATCTATATATTTACAATTCAAACTGTACTCCTTGAGCCAACGGTAAGTCGTTTCCGTAATTAATAGTAACGGTAGTTCTACGCATGTAATTTTTCCAAGCGTCACTTCCGCTTTCTCTCCCTCCTCCGGTGTCTTTCTCGCCACCAAACGCCCCACCAATCTCTGCTCCACTCGGACCAATGTTAACATTAACAATTCCGCAATCACTTCCTTCTGGTCCAATAAACAACTCTGCCTCTTGCATATCTCTAGTAAATATACAACTACTCAAACCTTGTGGTACATCGTTGTGTAGCGATATAGCGTCACGCAAATTACTGTAAGGAAAAATATATAATATTGGTGCAAACACTTCTTTTTTACAAGCTTCGTTAGGTTTGTCTAATTCTATTAAGGCTGGATGTACGTACTTGATTTTGTCATTAATATTGTCATAAATTATACCTCTCGATGTTACGTTTTTGGAATCAATTATAGTGTCTATATATTTATCGCCTGCTGCTTCGTCAATCAATGGTCCAAACAGTGTTTTAGATTCTGCGGGATTTCCTGGCTCAAGTTTATGATATACGGCTTTAAGCTTACCTACGAATTCGTCGTAGATGTCGGTATGTACAAATAACCTACGTAAAGTAGTACATCTTTGGCCGGTAGTTCCAACAGCAGAGAACACAACCCCGCGTAATGCCAAGTCTTGGTCTGCACTAGGACAAATAATTCCGCCGTTATTTCCGCCTAGTTCTAATAGACTACGCCCCAAACGTCTGGCAACTCTTTCAGCAATGTTCTTACCCATTTTAGTACTGCCTGTTGCACTTACTAATTTAATACCTGGGTGGTCAGCCATTTCTTCTGCGGCTTCTTGTCCTCCTTTGATTATTTGTACCAAATCAAAGTCAGCACCTGGACTGAAACCTCCAATTCTATTTTCTGCTGTGTCAAATACCGTATCGTTCCATAGTTTTTTACATAATTCCGCAGTCTTTTCAGTCTTTTCGCTTGGTTTCCAGATAACCGGATTTCCACACACAACAGCTAAACAGAAGTTCCATGCCCAAACAGCACAAGGAAAATTAAACGCAGAGATAACACCAACTGGTCCTAGCGGGTGCCACATTTCCTGTAGTCTGTGGTTAGGTCGTTCACTTCCCATAGTCAGACCATACAGTTGTCTACTCAAACCACAAGCAAAGTCACACATATCAATAGCTTCCTGTACCTCACCCAAAGCTTCCGATATAGGTTTGCGAGACTCTTCCGTGATAATTTCCGCAAGTTTAGACTTATTTTTCCTTAAAGTATTCCCGAACTCCCTAATCAAGTCACCCCTTTGTGGGGCAGGTACGGTTTTCCACCACGCAAATACTTCGTTTGCTGTATTTACTGCGTCTTTAATTGTCATTTGTTTCCTTTATAGATTGTTAGCAAGTAATAAACATCTTATAAAATTATAAAGCGAAAGAATCCCGCAGATACCTATCAACCACGCAGGAGATAGTTTTAATATAGCAAGAAACATTAAACCAGAAAAACTAAAGGCAGCTAGGATTCTCCACGACCATTCATTAAAGTTTTTTTGCTTTGGCAACAATTTTGTCGATTCGTCGTTGTTCATCTTTTAAACCTTCCTTTGCCCATTGGTTAAGTTTGTCTGTATAAGGTGACGGTTTTTTGTTTTTGAAACCCTCTTCCATTATTTTCATTGACCTAGATACAGCGTCGAAACTTTTTTGATTGCCGAATTTAATTATCCAACCGCAAGCTGTTCCAATGTCAAATTCTGGTTGTGGTCTACTATCTAGTATTTTATCCAGACATTTTTTAAGACCTTTTCTAGACCTAGATTTTCTAAGCTTTCTTTTGGGTATTTTCCAAAGGTGTTTTCTGTATACTACGTACATTATACGTCCCTATAATCGTTGTGTATATCTAAATTATGTTCTAACATTAGCCTTCTTCTTATATCAAATGATTTATTATAAATATCGTATATAAATTTAGATTCTTCTTTTGTAAAATGTTCGTTGTAATGTGAGTTTTTAGCTATATTTCTCAATTGTGTTAATGATTTACATAGTGTTCTTGGTGTATGTGTTTTTTGTTTACTCATTGAAGTCCCTCTATAAAAATAGGCCAGATTTCTCTGACCTATTTTTGTAGTATATTACGCTGTTACACGTATTTTTCTGATTCCTTGTCCCATTTTACCCAACCTTTGTGGGGTAGGTATTCTCCGTCTTTATCCTTACGTTGTGGGAATAGTCCTCCACCTTTCTTATGGCAACCAAAAGCTTTTCTCACACCCCAAAATTCTTTGTTGTCGCCAACGTATCGAACTTCAAAGTATTCGTCATCACCGTTTTTACGGATGTTAAACCGCAAATCTTTCGGACTCATTAGATTTCCGTTACTATCTTTTCTAGTAGGGACATCTTCAAAGACTTCTTGAAATTCAGACAATTCTTTAAACAACTCTTGTTGTGTTGCACAATCAAATTCTGCTTTAAGACCTTTGGTATTGCTATCATAAGTTACTTTCATCACTTTCTCCTAGTTTGCGTTTTTCGCGTCAATATCGACAAGTTTTAACCCGTCAGGTACATCAATGTGCTTGGTTGTAGAAGTGTTGGATTGATAATCATTTAGACGCTTAATCATTCTTTGTGCTGTTTCATAAGGTACGTCTTCAAATTTATTGTATTTGTTTACTCCTGAATTAATGAACTTCTCTACATCTATTTTAAACGATTCACATTTTTTAGTAATCATATTAATTTGAGCGGAAGTAATACTTGTTGGAGTATCATTATCAATATTCACACTTGCTTCCTTTTTTGCCGTTCTGGCAAATATTGTGGGGTCTTTGTCTCTAGTTGTTTCTTCTGCTGCTAGACCCTCAAGCCGCAAAATCTTTTTAAGTGCTCTGCTTTCTGCTCGTGTTTCGGCTACCGCTAATGGATATCCAGCCACGAAATCGTCAGTGTTATTAATACAACTGTCAGCAACAGCACCAAATGTTCTAACTTCATTACCAAAATCTACTTTGATAATATAAGAGCAACTTGCTCTACCGTCTACACCAGCGTCTAACGAAGGTGTGTAATGTTGAGGATAGCTTTCAAGGATATCACCAATTAGTAATCCAACTACTCTACGTAAGCCACCTACTTTTGGTTCTGGTTTACCTTTAGAGTTTTCTACTGTTTCACTATCAGTAAATTTAGACATTACAAAATCTTGCCATTCTGGAGAGTTGTAATCTGGAATTACTTCGTCTTGGTCAGTATCTACTTGTGCTTCTTCTACTTCTTTTACTTCCTCTAGATTTACATTAGCGTTTTTAGTATCTACCAAGTAATCTACAAGAGCTTGTTTGCCTTTAAGAGCGTTTACGATATCGTCGTCTACGTCAAGTAAAACCAATTCTGCTCGTAGGTCTGCAACGGTCACGCTTTTGTATTCTTGTGGGATTGTCATCATTTTCTCCGATTCTTCAAAAACATCTAATTTTCTGTACAATACAGTATACGGTTTTAGACGGTTTTGTCAAATGCGAAGTCAAGAATTTGTGTCAAATTAAACAAAGAAATTACGGCGTCAGCTTTGCGATTGCAGTAGTGTTGTAGTTGCTTGGCGTGGTGTTCGCTTCTGCATACGAGATAGCTTACATTGCGATATATGTTGATGTTTCGTAAGAAATTATGTCTATCTTTTCGCAACCATTCTAAGTCATTAACATAAAATAATGTTTTTGACGATGACACTGTTCGTAAACAAGCATCGGCGGTATCTAAATTAGTAGCAATCAATAGTCCATTATGGGTCCATATTTCGTTGTAGTTCATAATAGCACAATTAGGACGCACGCACGCAGGTAACAAATCTTGATAAAAAACAGCAAAATCATACTCGTTGGTTTGACTGACAATATTGTTGATATAACTCAATCCAAAAAAGGCAATCTGAGACGAATGTAAATGAGGAAGAACTAATCCGACTTTTTTAGTCACAATATGTCTCCTTATACCATTCGATAGTTTTGAACAATCCGTCTTCTAGTCTAGTAATTGGGACATTAAGATATTCTCTCATTTTGGTAGTATTTAATCTTTTTCTCATTTGGCCATCCTGTTTGGTCGTGTCCCAATGTATTCTGTTACTGTCATATCCTACTATTTTAGATATGGTATAAGCCAATCTCTGAATGGATACTTCTTGTCCAGAACCCAAGTTTAAAGGAGACTCAAAATTGTCGTATTTTTCCATGGTCTGTACAATGGCTTCGCCTGCATCAAGAGAAAACATAAATTCTCGCAATGGTTTGCCACTGCCCCAAAACGTACAATCCGTGTTGTTCTGTTGAGCTTCAACTATTCTTTTAATTGCTGCTCCAACAACTTTGGTTTTTTCTGGATGGTAACTGTCGTGAGGACCGTATGAGTTAGTTAAAATAACGGTTGTAGCTTGGTCTCCGTATTGTTTGTTAATCTGTCGAGAATAAGCGTGTAGCATTCGTTTGGCCAGTCCATGACATTCTACGCTTGAGTTTGGTAAGCCTGCCCAGAAATCTTTTTCTTCGTATTCTTCTGCGGGCATATCTGGGTAAGCACAAGATGCCATAACTGATACTATTTTTTTGGTATTGTATGTTACACAGCTATTAAGGATGTTTAAACCCATTTGAACGTTGCGTTTAAAAATGTCTGCTGGATATTTTCTATTCCATTCAATTCCGCCGTTATATCCAGCCAAGTGAAATACGTAATCTGGTTGCATAAGTCGGAAAATGTCATCAACTTCAGGTCCGTACTCTAAATCCCAGTCCTTATGATAAACTTCAATACAGTCAGCACCACGTCTTTTCAAAGATTTTACAACAGCGAGCCCAATCATTGAGCCAGAACCCGTAATTAAACATTTTTTTTCCTTTAAGTTAATTTCCATTATTGTCTACATTTCTCCAAAAATTTCGTCCGATAATTCAACTAAGTGTTTATGGGTTTGCAGTGTTCGTTGGAATCCTGCGTTTTTATCAAAATTTCTAAATCTGGTTAGTACGTCCATAGAACTTGCGTTACCATCTGCTTGTCTGCCAGAAAAAGAGGAACCACCACCAAAATTTGGAACTTGACTTTTGCCAATGTCAGTAAAATATAAACTTAAATCATTACATAGTTGTTGTCTATATTTTTTGTCAATAAACCATTTGTTGTAATTTAAGAATACATGATTTGGAACATTTTTCGTTTTTCCAAGTATTTCATTAGCTCTAGCTTCCCAATGTCCTATAATATGTTGAGGTACATGACCGTATTTTTTGTAGAAACTAGCAAAACAATTTTTAACATCCCTAAGTAATATAACTGTTTGTTCGTTATTAGATTGAAAGTTTTTTCTATCTGTTTCATATAAATCGGGTTCTGCTTTACAATCATAATGCATATAAACTAAAGAACACTCATAACACAAAAGACACACATCAACAGTTGGATTGCCTAAATATTCTTTGATTTTTTTAAGATGATTATATCCAATCTCTGGATTATGTGGAAATCTAGAGTTAAACATTATGCCACATGTAAAAGAGCCCCAATCATAATACCAAACATCATCATGAAAGTGTGTTGGATGTTGTTCTTTTTCTGCGTTTTCACTTTGATGAATAATCCAGTTTGCAACCGCGTGAGTACCGCATCTTTGTAGTCCTATGAAATTTATTAATTTATTCATTTCTAAATCCTAGTTTCTTTTCTAAAAAGTCTACTTTTGTTTTTGGTATAGTTATAGAACCATCAGAATTATGAGCAGAATTTCTTAATAACCAAGTTACTAGTTCTTTTTGTGTCATCCAATACACATGTTCTTCTTGTTTATTCATATTGATGTCTTATTTGTAATAACGGTGTTGCTTTAATAAGTTCGTCTATACCTTCTTCCATGGTAACCGTACAAAAGAACCCTTCTTCATTTAACAGGCTAAAATCACAAGCATAATCTCTAAGGTCAGCGTCTGTTCCAAACTCTGCATAACTAACATAACATCCAGTCCTTTCTTTAACATACTCCGATAGTTGTTCTTTGGTCCAGTTTAAATTATTGTCACCACAATTATAAACGTCGTTTTTAAATGTTTTGTTGTGTTCTAAAGAAAAAATTAGTGCTCGTGCCATGTCTGTAACATGAATAAAAGTTCTTCTGAAAGATTTTTGAAACACAGTTAAGCAACCTTCGTTTTTAGCTCTATAAACAAAGTCATTAACTAATAAATTTACTCGCATACACGGACTTAAACCAAAACCTGTTGCAAATCTTAAAGATACGGAATTTGTAGTATCTCTAATAATTTTTTCTGCATTTAGTTTTGTAATACCATAAAGCGTATTTGTGTTTGTTGGACTACGTTCTGTACATGTTCCTTCAACTGCTCCATAAACAGAACCAGTAGAAGCATACACAATCGGCATATCTTGAGATTTGGCATTTACTATATTTTGCGTTCCTTCTACATTAACCGCTTTTGCTAATGCTGGATGGCGATTACATGCGGGAACACCAACTATTGCTGCTAGGTGGATAATTCCGTCTATTCCAGACATTGCTTTAGTAACGTCTGATTTATTTGTTACGTCTCCATATATGAAGGAAAAATTATCATTACTGACCAGTGGAATTAACGCATCGCATTGGCCTTTATGAAAATTGTCAAAAGCTACTACTTGATGTCCTTTGTACAGAAGTTGGCGGCACAAAACATTTCCCACGAACCCACCCGCTCCGCTGACTAATACTTTCATCTTTATCTCCGTCGATTGGCAATGTTAATATTCTGCGTAAAGGCTTTGTATTAATCATATACCATATACTGGCTTATCTTCAGTTATTCTTTCAGTTGATTTCGTCACATATAAGATTGTAGTTAGATGGATGACAAATAATCAAATCGCCGTCTGCGTAAAAATCCCAATAATTATTCATTTGGTCCTATCCTATCATTAGTCCTATTTAATCTATACACCGAACTTACTATGTTTGTACGCAATTTCTCTATATTTTCTCGCACATATTTTGGCGAGTTTTCTTCTGTGAGTGTAACTTTTTCAAAGAAATCATATGGCTCTTGACCAACACGTTCTCCTCTTTTGGATGTCCTTGGCCAATGATTGTATTTTAATGCTTTTTCTAAACATTCTACATCAAAGTTATTATGAGCGTATGTAGTTTTCTTTCTCCATAAGTCTTCTAAGCTTTTAAATACGTAAGAGTACTCAAAAGCAATTGGAGTCTCACCAACGTCGTAGGTTGGTCCTTGTCCTTGAATATGTCTTAAGGTAGATAAACATTGTTTTAATCCGCCACTACGTTTCATCATTCCAACGTTCGCAATAGGAATTCTAATATTTGGAAGGTAACACCTATTGTCATAATCAAACCAATAACGCATTCTACCAAGAAAAAAATACTCATTATGGTGTCGTTTGAGTATTTCTTTAAATCGCCACAATCTTTTATCTTCGTCTGTACAATCAATCATTTCATCAGTATCAGAAACAATAACCAGAGTGTCGTCATGTTGCGTAGACAGATATTCAGCACATAAAGTTCTTTGAAAGTTTTCTCGCATAAAGTTGGTGTTTTCTTTACCGTCTTTTATTGCGGGATTTCCATGATGTTGAAAAATCTTAATTCTGTTTAGATATGGTTTAAATCTCTCTTCCTCTAATATTCCGTTGGCAAATAATCCTTTAAAATCTCCCTGCGTGGTGTGGTCACATTCTTGAATAATCCATTCGTCTACAAATGGTGTTTCAAGTTTAAACTTTAACCACAACAGGTCTGATTCGTAAGGTTCGGAAAATAAGAATGTGTCAATTAGTTTCATATTATTTCTCCTAGCAACTTGCTGGTGGACCATCTGGCCAAAATATGGTTGGAAAATTATCGTGTTTTAATTGGTCCTGACGAGCGACTTGGTCTGGTGGCATAGTAAAAGAACTTGTACAATAAATGTCGTCATTTTTGTTTGGGACACCATTTTGTGCCAGTATAGAACGTAGTTGTACTACATCTTCTTTTCTGGGTTGTCTATCTGGTGTTTCCTTTTTAAAAACCAAGTCAAGATGGTCTTCAATGATTTGGGTTTGTACTTCATCTAAATAGTGTTTATCTTCACCTTGGTCTTTTCTTAATTCAAAATAACCTTTGAGCCAATAACAAAAATCTCTGGGTTGCATCTTATCCTCCTCTAATATAATACTCTTTGGGTTTGCTGGTACTCCGTGGAATCCTTTATCATGCTTTAACATACAATGCGTCTCCGTGAATTTCCCAATCTTTTCTAACTCCGATTTTGACAAATCCGTATTGTTCCAAGCATTTGTCAATATCTTCCATAAGCGGTGCATTTTTGTAAACATGGTCCCAAGATACTTCACACCATATATATTTAAGAGAAGAGAGGTTAAGTAATTTTTGTGCCCCTTTAAAGACATTTAATTCTGCTCCTTGAACGTCGATATTTAGAAAATCTGTTTCATTCCAAGGTACACCTTCGGCTTCTTCTGCCCATGTATCAAAGGTTAATGTGTGTACTTGGGTTTTTCCAACAATTGGGCAATCTTTAATATAATCAAACATTTTATCATTTTCAAATAGTCCAGAAGCACCGTCTTTTTCGTCTCTGTAATAATGAAAATCAAGAGTTTCACCATCTTTATGCCACAAGCAGTATGGTTCAACTACGTGGTTTTTTCTGCCGTCTAATCTTGTCCACAGGTCTTCAAACAGTTTATCGTTACACTCAAACCATATAACAGATTCTGCGTTAAAGTGGTCATAAATATCTGCCTCAATGCCGTCATGAGCACCAATATGCATAACATGTTTTGGGTTGATTTCAAACTGTCGCATCATTACGGCAGTGCTGTGTGTGTTAACATCACAAGGTACTAGTCCCATTGTATGTGTCTCCCCGGTTTGTCTAAATGGTGTCCTTCAACATAGCTATGTCCGTCTATTTGAGTAATAATAGATGGGTTTAATCCATAGCAATCAAACTGTTTATGAATCTGTTGTCCACACTGCCAATCAAATGGACCATACGGAACATCGTTAATTCTAAGTAATTGTTTCATTACGCGATTGTGCATAATTACAGAATGCCATCCACCACCACCATTCATTCTAACAACATTGGGAACATTGGTTTTTCTACTATTATGTTTAGTTCCATAATGTCCTAGATACAACATATCAATACGATTATAGGACAGGTCTCTAATTGCTTGTCTTGTTACTTCTTCATAATCTTCATGTACTTGTACATCGTCTTCAAGAAACAAAGCATAT
>Ga0080013_1001429_pt1 | contig 31827 bp, 63 predicted proteins | sample ETNvirenome_6_85_FD_69236 | JGI IMG/M metagenome (GOLD analysis project Ga0080013, IMG submission 69236) | Marine viral communities from the Pacific Ocean - ETNP_6_85 (SPADES assembly) (version 2) | ecosystem: Environmental > Aquatic > Marine > Oceanic | place: Pacific Ocean | collected 2013-06-19 | reverse complement strand
ATGTCATCAGGCGACACAATATGGAAGGTTTCTCCTTCGATTTCTTCGGCAAAGACGATATAAGACATCTATTCTTCCTCTTCTTCTATCCAGCCCATTACGCGGATTAAACCAGCAGCATCTCCTGAGAGCCAATGCCAAGATATCTCTTGGAGATCTGGTTCCCCGGTGGCTTCGCAAATTAGCTCGTTGAAGCCGTCGATTCCGTCGGCGTTCACTACCTCATCAAGATCGATCGTGATTATTTCATTAAATTTCATTCTGCCTCTCCTTCTGTACCTATATTATACACAAAATCTCGCTGGAAGTCAACAACTTAATTGTCAAGAGAATGTCAAGGGATCTCGATTTTTTGAAGCATTCGCTGCTCATATATAAGATCGACATCGAGGGTCGAACAAGAAAACCAAAGAACATTATACTTATTTATCACCCTTCCTCTTCCATAATCAATCGATTGTTCTTTCGTTATTATTCCAATTCCATGCTCCTCATGGGTCGCATGGCGCACCAAATCGCCTATTTGAAGCTCGTTTTTCATCAAAACCATCCTTGTGATTTGTCGAAGCACGGGGAAAGAACTACTTTTTCGTCCGATGAATGAGGACACCACACCCAAAACCGGGTTTTCTTGGTGCCAATCAGGTGAACCCCGTGAGGTGCTGGCCCTTCCAGACCGGCTTCACAAGCTTGGCTTTTGCTGGGGAATATTCCAGCTTCTACTGCCATTTCTGCCAGATCATCGTGCTCTATCTTGATCAGCCTTCCTTCATCCATTCTGCCGAAAACACTAGCAATATCACAATCTCGTACCAAAAAACCTGGCCGAGTTACTACAAAATACAGCATTCTGTCCCCTTTGTCTCAACATTATACACCCATTCCAGGGCGAAGTCAACACCTAAGTTGTCAAGAGAATGTCAACCATAAGAAACCCGCTCCAAATCTTCCATATAACGCATCCACTGACCTCCATCCCAATCATTGAACCACCTAACCCAAACAAAAGATTCGCCATATACACCCACCGTGTTAGATTGTGAGACGATGATACCTATTCCTAGCTTATCAGCGTCACCTTCGACTGTTCCTGGTTTTGCTCTTACTAGGTCTCCTACTTTCATGAGCTTATAACCTCTATTTCCGCCACAGGGAGCCAACCCATCCACTCAACTTCTTCTGATTCCAGCAAGACCCATAGGCCAGCGCCACCGTCAAAAACTACCTTCTTAGGGGGACTTCGCACAGAAAAGGATGGACCTTTCTCGTGAATGCGGTTCTTTGTCCTTCTCGTTGCTTTCAAATTGGCGCGGATCCTGATATTATCGCCGATCTTCATTAGAACTTTCCTTATGCTTAACTTTCCGAGAATATCCTTTTTTACTGTGATGTCCAGCAGATCCACCATTCTTGTGGCGGAGGATCATTCCATATGCTACCATATTCCTAGGTTTTTGAGGTTGCTTTTTCTTCATTTGAGATATCCTCAGCATCAAACTCGGTAATGCGCCAGTCAGGACCAGGAGCGAGCTTGTAAGCTTGTTCCCAGGTCATCTCGCCATGAAGTAGAGATTGAAACTGCTCTTCTGTAAGTAGTGAAGTATTTACGGTTTTCTCGATAGTTTCTTTCAAGATTTCCTCCTTGTGTACCCATATTATACACAAAATCTAAGGCGAAGTCAACAACTTAATTGTCAAGAGAATGTCAAGATACCTCATCTATTCTGATTACGTGCTTAAGACCCCATCTTTCAGTTCTGTCGATTTTCATCCAATTAACCAAAACTGTCGGCCCGTGGTGAGACGAGTGGATGCAGTGCCGGTCTACATCTAGCACCAAGCCTATACCAAACCGAGATGGGGCCTCTCTGTGGGTGTGCCTGACCAAATCGCCGGCATAAATCCTGCTATCTATCCTTCTCCTGGGTTTTCGAGAAGAGGCTTCTTTGTCCAACTTAGCGATACGTCTGGTGTTATACCAACAAGGGCGGGAACTATGGTTGAACCACTCAACGTAAAAGCCGGGTTCAAAGGGGCCATGGCCGTATCCAGTCCCAAGAAGCTCTCTTGCTCCACAGCGGATCCGACCGGACATCCTCAAGATTATACCAAAGCGAGGCTTCTTTCCGGCAGGATAAACAGGCACTTTCCAGTGATCGCCTGGATTCGATACATAAACCACCAGATCTCCTACCTGAAAGTGGTTTTCTGCCCTTCGATGAAGCGCTTCTACGTGTCTATGTGGTTCAAGGAAGTATTCCTCACGACTCCAAGGGTAAACTTCTGATCCATAAGCTGAAAGCTCTGAAACACGGGATTCGACACTTTCGTTATATTCACTAGACAACTTGGGCCTCTCTTCTTTACACATAATGTAGACCAGATTAGATCAGAAGTCAACCCTTATTTTGTCAAGAGAATGTCAAGTCACTCCAGGCTCCTGGGGTTGGATCCGATTCCTGGCTTGCAAGGTAGTTTTCGAAAGATGAGTCCAAGTCCTCATCCCACTCTTCAGGTTCATCGTCGATAATCTCAAAGACATCTATGAGAGGCGCTGAGCGGCTCTGTGAGCGCTTGGGGCTCTCAGAGGTGCCTGTAGTCGTTGACTGCTCTGGGATGGCTTCTAGGGTGCTCCCAGGGGCCGAGAGTACCGCAACTGTCTTGCCCCTCTTCTGGATTGCTACTGGACCGGATTCTAGATCCTTGATCACTGCTGTAAGTTCTGCTCGAATGCTGCTAAGGCTGATAGTCTTCATTAGACCTCCGCTATTGGTTGTTGGTTGTTTGGAACGACAAGATTGTACTGATTGTTCCTGATGAAGCGCTTGATGTAGGTTCCAAGCACAGTTCAAACTGGTCTGGGGCTTGTTTATCAAACAAGTAGTTATCATATTCTACGATATAGGTATCTTTTCTTGGGATCTCGACGATTCGGCCTACCTCCTTGGTAAACCTATTCCTGACGAAATCGCCTATTTGGAGTTCATCTTTGCTCATTCTGTAGTTCCTCCCATTCTTGTTGGGTGCAGAGGTTACTATTGTCTCCATCATAATGTTCGATCCCATCCTCGCTTTTAAGCCAGAGAACCCTAACGTGCTGGAGATGGGGTATGTGGCGATAGGCTTGTCTTGTCCCAATAACAAGCCCTATATCCGCAGGTACGCTCCCGAAGCCTCTCCAAAACGCCAGATCCCCTACTTTAAACTTATCTTTGCTCATTCTATAGTCTCTCCCATTCTTGTTGGGTGTAGAGGAAGCGATTCCCTTCTTCAAAATTTCCGAGCCCATCCTCGCTTTTAAGCCAGAGAATCCTAACGCGCTTTCGTATTGGGGTAAGGTGATCCCATTGGCCTATCTCAATAACAAGCCCCATATCATCCTCAGTCTCATCTCGCCAAAATACCAAATCCCCTACTTTAAACTTATCTTTGCTCATTCTATAGTCTCTCCCATTCTTGTTGGGTGTAGAGCATCGACTGCGTCTCGGCGAATCTTCCGATCGGATCTTCGCTCTTAAGCCAAAGAATACGAAGCGCAGACTCCGGGTGGGCGAGACCACGGGGAAAAACTTCAATAACGAGCCCCATATCGTCAAGCGACTTGTCGTTGCCTCTCCAAAATACCAAATCCCCTACTTGAAACTTATCTTTGCTCATTCTATAGTCTCTCCCATTCTTGTTGGGTGTAGAGGTAGTGACTCTCCCCTTGATAATATCCGAGCCCATCTTCGGATTTAAGCCAGAGAATCCTAACGCGGCCTGAGAGGTTGTGAAACCCAATAACAAGCCCTATATCATCCTCTTTCACGGATCGCCAAAATGCCAAATCCCCTACTTGAAACTTATCTTTGGACATTGTTCTGCTCCTCCCATTCTTGTTGAGTAAACATCGTTCCAAAGTTGGTTCGAAGGCCTACAGTAACCCCATCATCAGTACCGAGCCACAGAATGTCCACGCGAGGGCGATATGGGGCACCATAAGCCTTCAGGACGATGCCGAAATCCGACCGGTCACCCGCAGACCAATACGCCAAATCTCCTATTTGAAACTTATGTTTGGACATTGTTCTGCTCCTCCCATTCTTGTCGGGTGAGATAGCAAGGTGATGTTTCTATGGCTTCCAAAAGTTCCACATCAGTTCCATCATTAGAATGTAACCACAGAATTCTCACATGCGGGCATCGGCCACGAGACGGTCGATCAGGATCAACCCAAATCTTTGTAATGAGTCCTATGTCTGGAGGGGAATAGCTGGAGGCCCAAAACACCAGATCCCCTACTTTATATTTCGAAGCCACTCTGTCTCTCCTGCTGTACCCATATTATACACCTAGGCACAGAAAAAGTCAATGAATAAGTTGTCAAGGGCATGTCAAACCTCGAAACTGATGTTCGACGCTCCTCTCTCATTCGGTGGTAGGCTTTCCCTTCGTGGCAGATCTTCCGAAATAGGAGGTGGAGCCGGCAAATGCGGCTGAATACGGCGCGTGCGACTGTTCTTTCGGCGTTCGTTCTCGATCTTTTCGATCATCCACGGTTTCATAGGTTTCCCCTTTATTAGTAAGTAGTGAGTGATACTCTAAGGTTCCATCTTGGTTTTCAGTGATTATCACTTGGTATCTCCAGTTTAATCGTCCAAGTTGCCGGATATGAAAGCATATCACCGCTTTCGAGCCACAAGACCTCCGCTGCATAGCCGCCATAACTAGCAAAATCTGGGTGTGGTCCATGGAGTTTTAGGACCACACCTGGACCGCTCGGGCCAGTGTAAAGATCAACTCTCACCAGATCTCCAACCTGAAGTTCGCATTTATGCTTATCTGTTGGCATAAAGCTTAAGCTCTCTCTGGTGGGAAATCAAGGTTCTTCCTCTGCTTGGGCCACAGATCCAGCGAACGGTCCAACATTCGTGGACCATCGGTCGCTCCGTGATAATCCCATAGGTTCCCTTCGAACCTACCTTCTCAACATACTGTCCTACATGCATAAGTGCCTCTCTTTGTGTACCTATATTATACACCCAGGGAGGCAAGAAGTCCAGCACTTAATTGTCAAGAAAATGTCAAGGCTACAATAGGCTCTTCCAACGCTGAATCTCGCTATCTCTCCATACACCTTCAAGCCGATTGTTGATCTTCATTTTCTTCAATTCTCTGATCTTATTTTCGACAAACTTGCCCTTTGTACCGGCAATCTTGGTCCAGAAAACATCATCTTCAGTAGCCCTTTCTATCGTTGTCCAGGGTCCAGCCCAAGGCTCTTTGAGCCTGTATTCTTCATCAAACGTGGGAGCTTCGTGGTTATATGCTGCAATAAAATAAGCTTCTCTCTCTTTTCCACTTGTGCTGACGCGAATCTCTGGCCTGCCAAAGATAAAAGCATACTGGTCATAGGTGCGCGAAAGAGACTTTCCAAGCTCAAATAATCTTATTTCTTCTTGTGCAAGATCTGACATTTCTCGCTCTACATCCCCTCGTTTATGTGTTGTTACAATATGCGTCATCTCTATGACTTGTTGAATCACATCGTCTCCTGTTTTAGGATCTTTCAGGATTTCCCCTGTTTCAGGATCCGTGACCTCTTCTTGGCCAGCACCCTTGGCGCGAATAAATGGGTATCCAGCTGCTTTGATGTCTCTTTTCAAGTTTTTATCTGGTGTTTGGTTTGCTTCACCTTTGCGATATGCAGAAATCACCAAGAAAGGGCGGCGCTGCTCGTCAATCATGCGCTTGAAGCGATTGAATGATGCTTCTGTTAAAATGCTCGCCTTATATTTCCTCCATTCTTCAAATAATAGTTTCATTAGAATATCTCCTATTTCAAATCCAACTTATCCAAAGCTTGAATGGTAGTTTTCACGTCAAAAGGAGTCACTTCATCAGTACGATACCATTCTTTAGCCTTATATTCTTCACGTCTCATTTTCCATTTCCACCGGTCAGAGGCTTCAAATGCTCCATCGGATACCCAATCGATATTATAAAACTTCCATCCATCATCTATCTTTTCATCAGTTATGACCCCAAATCTCAAACTTGTGCCGTAAACTGTCCAAACTTTATCTCCTATCATCTCATCTCCTCAGTAAAAATCTTGTTCTAACCTCTCTACTTCGATAGGCTCCCAGAGCGCCACAATGAGGTTCCCCTCTTTTTGTAAATAAATAAACCCGTAATACCCTTGTTTTTCGGCAAGAGTTGCAACCATCTCATATCTACAGATAGGATAATAAGATGGCATACCATGGCGAGTCTCTCGAATATCCAAGTATTCAGCTTCTTTATCAGGCTGGGAAAGTCCCAACGGATCTTTCATTACTGGATAGAGCTTGTCTGCTTCTATCTCCGCTTTATAGGTTGTTCCCTGTATTCTGCCCAATCCCGCATCTTCTTGTCCCAAGCGAGTGAAGAAGAAAACTCTGGGACGATCCCAAGTTTGATATTCTTTTTTAGTATAACTCTTTCTTTGGGTTCTTGCAGTTGGCGGGCTTAGAACTTCTATATCTTCTGTAGTGGAGACATGATATAGGACGACCTTTCCTTCGTCAGTATATTCTAACTGTGCTTCATAGTTGCCCAAGATGCTCTCCTTTAGCAAAAATGCATTCCAGTTTTTAAGTATTTGTTTCAATCTACTCTCCACTATAAATAGTCTTCTACCCTAGTAACTCCATAAGAGTTCTGGGGTAAATAAAGCATTTAACTCTTTTATCTCTATAAATTGAAAAAGCTCCATTGCTTTCACGGAGCACAGTTCTGAACTTATCTTTTGAGTATCTTGTGGTACTGCTAGCATAAGCTCTTCCAATATGAAAATAATGCGTTGTTTGCGTACTTCCGCCTTATCTAGTATACTAATCATAAGAAACTTTTTTCAAGTTATCTTGGTTAGACCAAAGCATAACTTCTGGTTCCCTGAACCAAAGGACTTTGCATTTATACTCAGAAAGGTGCTTGGCGTAGATTGACCGCTCCCACTCGTCGGCAGGCACGATGCTCTTCATTTCCAGAACTAGTCCGATTTGTTTCTTGGTGCCCTTGAAATGCAATCGGTACGCCACCAAATCCCCCACCTTAAATTTGGGCTCAATTTCTATCATTTGGGATCTCCAGTTTATACATATCTTTGTGTTGATATTGTGTTACATAGCCGTGGTTTTCTAGATCGAACCAATATACCTCATAGGGATAGCCCTCGTTCAACGTCGGGTCTGACCGTTCAGTTGCTAGGCCGTGTGAACGCGGATAGTCGTAGACCGATGCTAATCCAGGTCGGCCTATTGATAAAACCAGGCCAAGCCGTTTTGGAATCCTTTTTCTGCCTACCAAATCTCCAACTTTCACAAAAAGCACCTTTTTACGACCCACGTTTCCTATCCTCCCATTCTTGTTGAGTATATAGGTCTTTGTCTGTCAACCATTCTTCTATCCCAAAACTAGAATGTAACCATAAAATCCTCAATGGCCATCCATTATCAATAACAATTCCCATATCGTCGTCGTCCAGTTCGATTAAGCCCCTGGAGGCGTCCCAAAACACCAAATCTCCTGTTTCAAGCTTACTTTTGCTCATATCTCTCCTATTTACTATATGGAACCTCGCAGAAGAATCGAACTTCTCCATTTGGGCTTAGAAGACCCAATGCTGTCCATCAGGCGAGGCGTAATAATAACATTATAGGGGGAAAAAACATGTTTGTCAACAAAAAAATTATATTTTGTGCTCTCATGGCGCTGCTAGGTTGTAGCGAATATGACATTCAAGGCCAAATATCAACGCCTGGAGCTAAGCCAAATCCAGTAAAACTGGAGACACCGATCGTGGTTGACACCATCAGCCAAATCAATAAACCAAAAGTAGATATTTTATACATTGTAGATAATAGCTGCTCGATGGCTGAGGAACAATATTCTTTATCAACAAACTTCCCTCAGTTTATGAACTACTTTTTACATTCTGATTTAGACTATCATATTGGAGTAACCTCAACAGATATGTCTGGCCCAGAGGGAGCAATGCGAACGGACTTTAACGGTAGCGAAGGAAGGCTTAGAGAAGCAAGAGAATATCGATATATCGACGAGAATACTCTTGACCCTGTAGAAATATTTTCTTATATGTCGGTTATGGGAACAATGGGGTCAGGTATTGAAGAAGGCAGAGCAGCAGCCTACACAGCGTTGGAACTAAAAAAAGATAGATACAACTCTGGGTTTCTCCGAGAAGATGCGGCTCTACACCTTATTGTTATCTCCGATGAAAGGGATTGGTCATCTAATACACCTATTGCGCTAGATGAGTTTATTCGGTATTTGAAACTCCTAAAAGAAGACCCTGAAGCCATCACTTTTTCTTCTATTGTGGGGCCTCCTGGCGGCTGTTACTTTGGGGGCAGCTTCTCTTATGCCGAAGAGGGTACTGGATACCTAGAAATAACAGACGCCATTGGCGGAATCAAACATAGTATCTGTAGTGAAGACTGGAGGAGCATTCTTGACGATCTTGGCCTCCTAACAAGTGGCCTGAAACGGGAATATTTCCTATCTCAACTACCCGTTCCCGATACTGTTGAAGTGAGAGTTATTGATAGAGAGAATACTTTTCAGTTCTTCGAAGATGATTGGGCCTATAATGAAATAAGAAACAGCATTACTTTTGAAGAATACGTTCCCGATCAACTGGCTAAAGTTGAAATCACTTATGAGCTGTTATCTAATCAACGAAACTAAAGGTATAGCTGACCAAATAGCGTAGATAGCATACTAGATACGACAATCGCCCATAAGACGAATACGAATAATACTGCTTGTATTACTCCATTTCTATTCATTTTGTTCCTCTAATAAAAAGTAGGCCCTCTGGGATTCGAACCCAGGACCGGCGCGGTATGAGCACGCTGCTCTGACCAACTGAGCTAAGGGCCAGCATAGGTTAGCACACTTTAACCGGTGTGCCAGCGGATAATTTCAGGGAGATCGACGTGGTTTTCTATGCGACCCTCTGTAATCGGCCATCCCCGCCCCGCTGCCACGCCTTCACAGTAAGCACTCACCTCGGCATATTCCATTTCATCGGGGACTTCAAGAAGGATTGACCTCTCTTTGTCGAGGACGAAAGTGACTGGACCTCCCCACCCACCAAGACTCCAACCCTCAGGGTCTTTTTCTTTGTGTTTCCGACTTCTTTCGGCCCCGGCTCTTGGGCTGGTCGTGTACGCTGTATATCGAATAATCATGTTACCTTCTTTGTTTTCTCTGCTTGATACACTTATTCTCAGAGTCAAATAAAAAGTTAGCACACTTTAACCGGTGTGCCAGCGGCTGCAAAGGAAAACTTAGGTGGGTTCCAGTCTAAATCGTCACCCATAGGAACGTAGGGCTATTCTCTTTGCTGTCTGTATTAACCTCTCTTCTCTGTACCTTTAATGTAACACGCTCGCGAGGCTTGTCGACCTCAAGATTGTCAAAAAAATATCAAGTGTTTAAGGGCGGGAAAATGGGCTAGGGGTCGCTGTCTTCGCCGCGTTCCTCCGCTATCCACCTGTCGACTGCCACTGTGCGCGGCTTTAGCCTGCCCCTCACAAGGAGGAGTCAGAGCATGGTGTTCTCTGGCGACATTGAACACCTCCAATAGTTTAATAGCCTAGCCCATCACCCGATGGACATCTCATATAAAAGTAAATCCATGGGCGTAACCCTCCTATTTTACCACCGGTTTGACCGTGGTGAACAACACCACGTACCTTCCTCGTACCATGCTGCAACCGCATCGAACTCAATAACATTCCCCCTCTTTGGGGAAGGGTCGGTCCTAACTTTATAATTCCATCCAAAACTGATATCGTCGACATCGGAGACATATTGACCTACCCCGCACCTGTCTGCATAATAGTCATCCGATGCTGTCACGATGTTAGGAGAAACAGCGAACACTTCTCCCATACGCTTATAATAGGGGCACCAAACCCGGTCACCAATATTCAAATCAGGAAACACTTCGCCACATAGCCGCTCTCCCTCTGAAGAAGCGAGATTGTCAATCAGGCTCTCGTATGCTTGGTCGACGGCACTGATGGCTTTCCCATACTCTTGTATAAGAAGGTCGTAGGTTTCCTTGAAGTCGTTAGAAAAAGTTACTTTTCCCATATCTCACCCCTGTTTTCTTTACGTGGTTCGTTTGTCGTCTCGGTCTAAGTAAGTATCCGTCAAGCGGTCGTAGTAACGCCCCTGGTATGAGTCATAATAGCCCACCCAACCGGAGCGCATACGAAATGGGCCTTCCAAGTTAGGGAGGGGTCCAAACTTTCTGCCTTGGTGCTCTATCGTCCCTTTATGCATTTGACTTCCTGTGGCAAATGCCGTTCTCGATGAGAGCCTCTGCTTGCCTTCCGAACCAGCCTTGTAGCGTCCAAGCCATTCCTGTGTCGATAAGGTATTGCCAAGCCTCTACGACTTGTTCTTCGTCCTTGGCTTCAACGAAGCCCTCTGCAATGCCGACTGCTTCATAAGAAGTCATCATACTGCTCCACAGGCCACAAGGGCCATCAAGGTTATAGCACATACCACGAGAGCATGTGCCCAGTTGACCGCAGCTACGGTCATTCGGTCAAGATTACGGTAGTTGTCCACATTTCTCCCACTTGCACACACAATGTAGCATGGACGGGATGTCTTGTCAAGGGCAGAATGTCAAAAAGATGTTAAAGAGTGTAATCAACCTCTGTGGAGCCTCGCTCATCTTTGCGGAGCCCCTCCCTTGGGCGCGGAGGCAGTGGAGAGGGAGCATGTAGTCGGCGTCGGGCTGTCTTGTCATTTTCTTCTCTTTCTTCTCGTTCTTTCTCAATAATCCAGTTGGGTAACATGTTCTTTCCCCCACAAGTAGGTAGTATCCAAAAGTTACAAACTCACTTTTGCTTGGGCTTGCGCCTGCTAACAAATTTTAGGTCGCGACGATAAAATTGATTTGCATGACGATGCGCCATCCAAGAGTAAGGCGTGCTGTTCCCCTCACGATGCTTGGGAGCATCCCCCGATATCCAATGAATGACGAATACGTCTTGCTTTTTGCCGGGGAACCCAATGGTAGAATCAGGTTTTATTTCTGTGACCACACCAAGCAACTTAGAACAAGAACCCCCCTCACGATGCTTATCCGCCCAGAGCCACAGTGTATCACGTTTAAGCGCTGCGGCTGAAAGCGTTACCATATCACCCAACTTCATGACGCACTCCTCTTGTTGTGACTCTCCTCGATAACCTTCTTGACCCACGGGCCTCCGAACTCTGCGACGTACTTATCACGCAGAACCAGAAGCTTCTCGCCGTTCTTCTCGATGTTCTTCAGCTTGTAGCCAGGAATCAAGAACTCGGTGCCAGCGCGCACACCAATGAATGCTTCGCAGACTGCGTATGGAACTGACTTCCAACGAGACTTGTTCTTCGACTTCTTTATCTCCTCGACGCTACGTCGGAAACGACGGAAGCGCACGTCCACCACACGAGCATGGATGGAGTCGCTGTCTCGATTCGAAATAATTACAATATCATTTTTCCTTAGATATGCCATGAGGCTTCCTCTTTGCCTGTTGTTGGTTGAACTTCCGTTCAAGGAATTGAGCAGTCGCTCGGTTATGGCAACGCTCTACCTTACCGGTGGCGCTGTATACCACACGCCATACACCATTGACACAAACTGCTTTTGCCTGTGAGTTTCTCATATTCAGTCTCTCCTTTCTGTATAAGCAATGTAACACATCCATGCAGTTTGGCAAACCAAAAGTTGTCAAGGAAATGTCAACTCCTCCGCACTACACTTATAACTGTGCGATCCCGCCACCTTGAATGCCGAGAAGCGGTATCGAACCACCAGACCTTCACTTGGCAACCTCGCTTATCCACCACAGAACCATAGATGCGATTGCCAGTTACTACATCCAAAATGTAAATCAAGTCCCCGACTTTCGGGGGCTTTCTACGACGGTTACCCATGACGACCTGTCTCCTTTTCGTAATCCCAATCGGGACGATACACGCGAACAAGCGAGGTCTTCACGAGAAGCCCTGGGAAGCACGAGAGGCGCAATAAACGATAGTAAACGGATCCACCATGACGAGGGCGAGCATCAGTCACAACACCAGTGCCCACCAGGTCGCCTTTAGGGTTGTAGAGTCTCGCTAGGTCGCCAACCACCGCATAGTCACCGTGTATCCATCCTTTCTCGTTCATGTTACTTTCTCACAAGTTCAGCGTGGATGAGGTGCGCGTTCAGTTGAACACGCGACCCCAACTTGAAGTCGTAAGCGGTGACGTATCCTTGATACAGCGCAGCGTCGGTGAGAACAAGCATCAACGAACCGTCCTTCTTGGAACGCAAGAGGGCTCCTGCTTTTACTTGGTCCTTTCTCAGATAAACAGACATTTCTCTCCCAGCTATACCTACAATGTAGCCCAGCAGCACGAGCCTGTCAAGGGTAGCTATATCAAAAAGATGTCAAGAGTCTTCACTGGGTCATCGACATCTGTGAGTCATAGGCATCAATGCGAAGCTTGGACAGTCGCGAGAGGTAATCATTCCTTCGGAGAACTTTGAAAGCGAGGTTTTCAAAGGAGTGTTCCCCCTCCCTCTCCAGGCCACTGGCACGGAACTTCTTTATTTTATTTCTAACTTTCTCACCGTACTTTATGGCCTCGTCAAACTTTCCTTCGTCGAACAATCTTTGAACGTCGTCGACCATATCCATAGTTGACGCTGCCTTCTTCTGGATGGCGGCTCGATCAATTTCTTTCTCTTCCCGGTGTGGCTTGACGACCCACTCATCATTGAGCAAGGAATAAACCCCACTTGAAAAGTGAGGGTCGTTCACATCTTGGACATACAATTCAACCTCATAGCCCTTGACCATGATGTCATGCTTGCGGTTCCAATTTGATTTTGTCTCTTGGAATAACTCCCGTACAAGGTCAAGGTTCTCATCTATGTCCTCGTAATCAAGGATGATGTGAACATCAAGGTCCGAATACTTCGACCAGTTATAGTTCGCAAGCGACCCTGTGAGCGTGATGTCGTGAATCTCTGCCTTAATCTTCAGTCTGTTGTAGAAGTCTTCGGCAATTTGTAACAATCGATCTCGAACGGCTGGGTCCATTTTGTCTTCGGAGTTCCATACTTTTCTGTCTAGCTTGTCGTGGACAATAAATGTAGACAAGTCCACGCTTTCTGGCTCTGTTAACTCTTCAAAGCGTAGCCTGTCGGTGCCTGCTCTCTGCATCTTGCCGGTGAACGGTGGTCCCGACTTCTTGTCTTTGATGCCACCCTTCGTTGTGTAGATGTCGTTGTTGAATCGCAGCTTCTTGAATCCCTGTTGGGCTTCGCTATCGAAAGGGGTGGGTTCAGCTTTCTCGTGCAAAGTTACAAAGTCTTCCCAGAATATATGAAATGTGCTCATTGCTAACACCCCTTTGTGGCACGGAGCCTACTTACTGTTAATCGAAGCCCATGCATAAGCAACGGCAACAATGAACTTTTCCTCTAGCTCCTCAATGGCGTGGGGCTTCTGATTCTTTGGGCGAAATCCGGCCCTAAAATGTTTCATGTATTCATCAACCACCTCAGACATTAAGCCGGTTACGTCGTTTTTAGCAAGAGCCCTGTAGTGCTTGGCCAATTCCCGAATAGAATCCCAAACGATTTTATTTGCATCATGCTGCTTTTCCCACGCACCAGTGCTGGCGTCTTCAAGCTCTTCCTCTTCCTTGATGCTGCGGTTTTCACGGAAAGTCATTCCACCCTTCACCTGGTCAAGAAGATTTGTCATTCCAAGCAGGTTATCGGCAGACTCTTCGCCAAAGCCAAGCCCTATCAAATATTCATAAGGTTCCACGCCAGCTTCCTGGGCGAGACGGACAATTTCGCCACCCAGATCGACCGACTCTCCAGTTCGAGGTGCATGCGCCTTCATCCCACCTCTAGGTGGGCCTGGGCTTGTGTATGCCCCTCCTCCGTATTCATCGTCCAGGTCATGCATTTCGAGAACTTTCTTCGTCTCTTCTTTGATAAGCTTTTTAAGCTGCTTCTTTGTAATCTTCATATAACTGAGTCTCCGGTAATATAAATAGTTTAGAACTCTTCTTTCTCTCCGTCGTCCCAAGTAAGAATTGTTTTATTTTCGGGGTGGGGCTTGATATGAACTTTGAGAAAGTCTTCCACCTCTAGGTGGGCCTGGGCTTGTGTAGGCTCCTCCTCCAGGCTCCTCCTCCAGGTTCGTCTTCCAAATCATCAAGATAGTCCTCATCTACGAAGCCCTCGCTGGCGGCATACATGCCACTTTGGGCTGCAATAGCAAGCTCCCGAGCCATTCTAATAGCTTCCTCCTTGCTAATGCCTCCGGTCACAACCATATTACCCATAATAGCAAGCCAACCATCGAGGTCATCCTTCTCTCCGGTGGGAAGCACCACATTAGTACCCACTAAAATACTATGAAAAAGCTCCTCTTGTAACTCTTCAGATATCTTCTGCATCTGAAGTTCTTTGCTAGTTGGGGGTGCATCAACATCTGAACTGCCCAAACCACCGGGAATGAGATCTGTGACTTCATAAGCCTCCAGCACCTTTACTGTCTCTTCTTTAACAATTTGTGCCAGTTGATCCTTTGTAACCTTCATGGCTCGCTCTCCTATCGAATGAGAAGCGCCAAAAGACAAACGCGGCTGAAAGTCAGCGGCATCCCACACAGCATCAACGAAGTCTGGCGACACATCCAAGACGCCTGCCTTGATAGCAGCCTGCTTGATGCTCTCGTCGGACAACTCTATACCTGCCGCTGCTAGTTCCTGTGCAACACTTTCAGGGGTCGCCCCTTCTTGGGGAGTGGTCATATCACCACACCCTTCTTTGACTTTTGCTGCCTCTTCTTTGATAAGTTTTTTAAGCTGCTTCTTTGTGATTTTCATACAACTGAGTCTCCAATAATATAAATAGTTTAGAACTCTTCTTTCTCTCCATCATCCCAAGTAAGAATTGTTTTATTTTCGGGGTGGGGCTTGATATGAACTTTGAGAAAGTCTTCCATTGAATCAAAAACAGCAATAGAGCCACGGGGAGGTGGATAAAGCCAATGCACGACAGCTTGGCCGGTTGCCAATTTAGTTCCCTCGATTACAATTCCCTCGCCCGACACGCCTGTCCCATCGTGCCCTCTAAAGATTGTAAATGTCCTAATCCCTTGAGGTGCAAGACGTGGGGGATGTTTTGGTTTAAGATCGTTTTCATCGTTCATTTGTTAAGCCTCTATTTTGGGAATCATATCGCCCATGGTCATACTCATAATTTCAATCATGATCGCTTCGTCAGCTTTCTTTATTTCATCGAGCATAAACCACAAAGATGCGTTTTCTTCACGCAACTCTTCAATCTCCGCATGAGCTATTGCAAGTTGCCGCTCCAGGTCCAGGTATTTATCATCGCTTATCATCGGCACTTTTCGCCCAAAGCTGCCACTTCCTCTCCGATAATCTCTTTAAGCCTGCTTCTACTGATTTTCATTTGAAATCTCCTAACATTTGTAAATAGTGTTCATTCCGCCGCATCTTACAGTCTCTCCAAGCTGCGTGGGATGTATTTCATAACGATACACCCAGGAATCTCGCGACTGTTGATTGCTGGAATGAGAATTTGTTTAACATAGGTCTGCGCTGTCATGGCCTCCTTCGACGGATGGAATTTAACCCTAATGGTCGAAACAAAGCCTCCCTTACTTCTCTGAGATGCAACAGAGGACACAATGGTAACCCCAGGAATAGAACGAATATCAGTGAGGGTATCATCAATGCCAGCGACTCTGTGAATTTTCACCGTAAGCTGAACCTCGAATACGCGCAGCTTTTCTTCTTCCTCGTTCATAGGATATTCATCGTATGTTTCTTCTTCCCCCCCTAGTCTATCCGACACCTCATCCTCCGACTCAACATCCAGCACGGCTTTGGGAGGTATGTCACCAATCACATAGTAAGCATCAAAGTCAGGTAACTCCATATCATCGTGAACTTCTGGAACTGGCTTCATGACTGACAGATCGACTTTTACAAATACAAAAGGAGGGTGGGCTCCACCCAAAATATCAGCATCGGGGCGTGAGAAGGCAGCGATATAGGCAACGTCCTGGGACGAGAACAAGTAAACTCTTTTTTCTCCCGTACCCTCGCCGTAGGAATAGTCACGGTCGCCTGCCTGCATGGACCCTTCGATGCCCTTATCCATTATGCTTTGCGCTGCATCTTCACCTGTAACGTGATAATAAATTTCAGCACTTCGCGTTCCCATGCCTGTCAAAAACTTTTGCCAACCTTCTGTAATCATGAAATGACTCCGATCCTTACATAAATAGTCACATCAAACAAGAAAGGCACCCAATTGGGTGCCTTCCCGAATGATTATAACTCCAAGCCCCTAGTTGATCTCAATGCGTCGAGCAACGGCCTCAGACTTATTATATTTTGGAATCTCGATAATGAGGACTCCATTGTTATAGTCAGCCGTAATCTCTTCCAAATTGAGGTTGTCTCCAAGGGACCAAGACTTCTGAAACGAATTCTGAAACTTATAATTTGAGTTCTCGGAATTCTCGTGGTCAAACGAGATGGTCAAGCTACCTTCAGCGATATCAATCGTAAGGTCTTCCCTGGACAGGCCGGGAGTGGCCATTGTAATGATGTGCTTATCATTGAGATTCTCCACGTTTGTGCGTGGTCCAACGAATGACGGACGCCTACTCATGGGGTCCATAAGATCAAAGACATCCAGAGCATCATCGAAAAACGAATCAAGGCCCAACCACTGCTTCGGGGATAGAATTGGGTTGTAACGAACAAATGACATTAAATTTCTCCTTTTATGGGCGCGAAGCCCTGTCAACACAAATGTAAACACCTAGCCCAAAGGGTCAAGTGGTTTTCCAAAAAAACTGAATAGCTACAATCAGAAACGATAGACCTGCACAAACCATGGTCTTGGGAGTGAACATGCTTTCATTCAGAAACCACCAGGTCAGTATGGGAAAAGTAACATAGGACATCCCGAACCCAATAAACCTCGGACCCCAAAGTTCGCCCATCGCCTCAAAACCAAACCTTGTCCCATACCAAAAAGCTACGGAAGCAGGCACCCCAAAACAAAGAGCAGCCTGTAGTGGTTTTCCAGCCCACCAGCCCCACACCAATTGGGAACTAGAGCAGAACCAAACACAGCCTTGGCCAGTAAGGAAGAACAAACAGGTCAGCAGTAACTTGTAATAATCCATTATAATCTTTGCCCCTTCCCCCAAAAATTCTTGTTCTTCTTTTGATCGACGAGGAAGCAAACAGAAATCAACTTCTTATCTTCAAGCACGCTGGAATAGTTGAACTCCAGCCCACCATAGGGCGCTTTACGGTGCCTCCTTGTGGGTGGCTTGTTCAAAAAGTTTATGCACCCCTCAACAATCTGCTCACAGGTATAGCCCTCCTCTTGATATTTCTCATAGTCGACTTTGAGATAGGCTACAACCGCCCACTTTACTCTGCCGAAACCCTTGACGGGTAATGAGCAAGCTGTATAGTGTCCGCACTTTGTCTTATCGCCTTTGGCAAAATCCAACCCAGTGTACTCTCCTACTTTTTCAAAGGAACATTTAATACTAAGCTTTTTCATATTACCCTTTTAAAATTTGTCGTTGTTTTAATTTAGTCTCTACGAGATGAGGTGCCCCGACCACATAAAGATCCGCTCCGGTATTGAGATAGACTCTCGTAAACTCCATGCGCTTGTCTAATTCGTCGGGCAACTTTCCCTCACGCAAAAGGTTCTTCATCACCGTATCCTCTCGTAGCATCGTTACTTGGGTAGGATTTACAAATATCTCTCTCAATGTATAGTCAGCTTCCGAACTGACATAACGACTGGTCTTAACAATCTCCACAAATTTAGTCACCATTCTCCTCCTCTTCTTTTGGGCTCACAGGCATCAAGCTTACTCAAGAGCCACTCCAAACCGCTGAAAGAAACTCGATAGTGTTTGGGCTCGTCTTCCCTCGCCGCTGTGACGAGCAGATGAGCCGGATATTCTAGCCTCTTGCAAGACCCAGATCGATGGAGCAGTGTCTCGGAAGGAACATAAACCAAATCACCCGCCTTCTTTAAAAGGATCGGTAGTCTCATTCTTTGCCTCCTGTAGTTTTTTTAATTCTTGTTCCACCCACGCAACTTGCTCGGGCGAGAACTCGGACGTGTTTTGTGCCTGCTGTTCCTGGTGCTCTTTGGTTGCCAGGTCGGTCAATGTCTTCGAATATCCAGAGAGAATCTGCATGCAGTCATCTAGTCGTGCATCGACTGATGCGAGAATATCACGAACCTTAGTTATCTCCTCGATGGAAGAGATATAGTTCTCCGAACCAATGTGGGTTGTGGTGTTCTCAAAGAATTCTTGCGTATCTTCCAGTTCATCACTTGCTTCTCCAAGAAGCCGAAGCACCCTTTTAGGGACTTCTTCAAGGTCCACAGAAAAACTGATGTTAACTCTCATATTTTTTCCTCATATATAACGTAACCTAGTGGTCACGACTTGTCAAGCGCAATGATGGCGTGATCGGTGGTTAAAAGGGTAGAAGCGGCTGAAGCGGCGTTTTGGAGGGCACACTTTGTGACTTTGAGAGGGTCTACAACGCCTTCCAAGAGCATGTCCGATACCTTACCCTTGGCAAAATCCCACCCTCTAGATCCCTTAGATTTACGAATTTTCTCAACAATGACATCTGGGCTCTCGCCAGCATTATAGGCCATTTGTCGGACAGGTTCCAGAATGGCCTCCTTAATTATGAGGGCTCCATTCGTTTTCAGCTTGAGTTGTTGGGAAGCTCTCACCAAAGAGACGCCACCACCAGCCAGAATCCCTTCTTGTTGTGCCGAACGGACTGCTTCAAGTGCATCTTCGATGCGGTGCTTCTTCTCGACCATTTCAATCTCGGTTGCAGCCCCAACACGGATGACTGCAACCCCACTGTTCAATCGACTGATGCGATCTTGGATGCGTTCGCAAGCGTACAGCGAGTCAGTTTGCTCAAGCTCGATTTTGAGAGAATCGATTCTCCGAACAATCTCATCGGGGTCGCCCTTGCCACCAATGATGGTGGTTTCGTTCTTGACAATATCCATCTTTCGAGCAAGACCCAGATGTTCCAGTCTAACATCCTTAAGGCGCAGGTCCGTCTCGCGTGAGACGAAGGATGCCCCACACGACAGAGAAAGATCCCTTAAAATATTCTTTCTCTCCTCGCCATAACGAGGGGCCTTGACAGCGGCCACCTTCATGGAGCCTCGGATAGAATTCATGATGAGGGCAGCCAATGCTTGGCCCTCGATCTCAGAGGCAACAATTATAAATGGTCGGCCTTCATGTGCAACCTGCTCAAGCACGGGCAAGATGTCCTGCACATTCTCAATCTTCTCGTCTGTCACCATTATGAGAGGGTCGTCATATATGACAGCGCCTCGGCGCTCGTTATTTATAAATGAGGACGACACATAGCCACCCTCGAACCTGAAGCCTTCAACCAGGTCCAGTGAAGTTTCAATGGAGCGAGCCTCTTCAACCGTAATTGAACCATCTTTGCCAGCACTGTTGATGGCCATGGCAACAAGCTGGCCGATCTTTTCATCGTTGTTGGCCGAGATGGTGGCGATGTGAAGAACATCATCTTCGCTCTTTATGGGGCGAGCATAGCTCTTGAGGTTCTCCACAACCTTTTCCACAGCCTCATCAATCTCTCGCTTGAGAACAACCGGAGAACAGCCGACCTGAATATGGCTCTGAGCATTTTTATAAATTGCACGCGCAAGAATCGTGGCGGTGGTCGTACCATCGCCCGCCATCAAGTTCGTCTGGGAAGCGGCTTGCTTAATAACCTGGACACCCACGTTCTCGAATGGGTCTTCAAGATCGACAAACTGTGCGACCGTTACACCGTCCTTGGTGATAACGGGGGAGCCATCGATACCTTTTAAAATTACATTTCTACCACGCGGTCCTAAAGTGGATCCCACGTTGTCAGCCAGAATGTCGATGCCAGCCAGAATCTTCTGCCGTAGCTCCATTCCCGAACCATAATATTTCACTCGTCACCTCTTTCTTTTGGAGAGTTCATCCTCAAATAATTTCATCAACGATTCCCAGCTTCAAAGCTTCTTCTGCCGACAAATACACATTGACATTCTTGTTAATGAGTTTCTTAATTTGTTTCGTCGTCATATCGGTTTCGGCTGCGAGGATCTCAAGATAAAGCTTTTGAATATTCTCGACCTCTTTCATCTCGTTTTGCATCTGTGAGATTCCACCAATCGCGCCAGCCGACACATGGTGCAGCATGAGACGACAGTATTTGCCTACCCGTCTCTTGCCCTTTGTGCCAGCGGCCAGGAGAGGGACGCCAGCAGACATCACCTTTCCCAGCCCCAACGTTTCAATGACGCAATCTTTTCGCAAATGACGCATCATATCATAAATGGCAAACATCTCCCTCGCATCGCCCCCGTTTGTAGAAATGACAACTTCAAACGGTCGAATAACTATCTCTGTCTCGGACTTAGGGTCGTCTGGATCTATCGGCTCCTCTTCCTCTCTTGAGTCGTGAAGACTCATCATTCCATAAAGAATATCCGACGTTTTCTCCTCGACTATATCCCCTACGATCCCTACTTTTCGTAACGGTTTGTCCGCACCCAAGCTGCTACCGAAGAGAGAAATGAGATGGCTTTTTCCCTCATCCTCCTCATCCTCCGGTTCATCATTGAGTTCTTTATCAGGCACCTTTCCTCTATCCAAATCGCCTCTCTTTTCCCGACCCATTCTGGTCGATCTTGTAAACGTCATATGGAAATTCCTTTGCCCAATTCTTAAGCTCTTTTTCGCTCTTGAATCGACGGGCGTAGAGAAGGGTGGCCTTCTTGCCTCCCACTGTTTCACCCAGAAGCTCCCAATTGCTTGCATCTACGACTTTGTGAATCCTCTTCACGATTCTGATACCGTTCTTGGTATCGACCTGAAGTGTGTACATGTTTCCTGTACGAGACTGCTTCCAAACATATGCTTTCACTTTATCCCCCTGTTTCATACAATATATCCTCTTTTCGCTAAATGTCAACCCCTTTTTTCTTATTTAATTTATCTAAGTGTTCCAAGGCACCTTTCCAATCGTCATAAGGGATCGAATTTCTATAACTATGAGGATAGGAATTAATTATCTTCTTTATTACAGCATCTTTCCAATTCTTGAGCGTCTGTTGGTCGATGACTTTAATCAATAGAATGTCGTCTTCAGACATTCCAACCTGTGCCATTGAATGATGTTTAAGCTCTCTGATAAAAGCTATGTCTTCAGTGAGCGCAGCAAGCATCTTCAAAGAAGTGGCCTCTGCTGCTTTAAAGACAGTGACAGAGTAACCTACATTGAGAAAAAACCTAAAGACTTTCGCAAAAAGGATGCCCGCCAAAAAACAAATTAAATATACCAAATAATCCATGCCCACCAATCAAAAAGCCACATAAAGAATATAACACCTTTACGTGGCTTTTGCAAATATTATTCTTGTTTGTCTACTTTTTGGCGCGAATTCGAGTTTTCCTCTCTTTCTGAATTCGAGTTTTCCTCTCTTTCTTGAGAGCCGCACGGAGACGCTTTGTAACTCGCCTGAGTACCTCGGCCACGACCTCCTCGTCGTCGACTACCTCCACATCTCCAAGCTCCACTTCAGCTTCAAGCTCATCGCCATCTACGGCGGGCGGTCCTACATCAAGCTCCGCTTCGGCTTCTTCTGGCCCCAGATCTGCGCCAGCTTGAACATCAACTGCAAGTCCGTACTCAGCTTCCAAAGCATTAGCAATGGTCGTAATGACATCGACGGCGACTTCCTCGGGAACTTCAACCCCAGGCCCATCTTCAATATCGACATCGGCGTCGACATCGGCGTCGGCAACCTCTAGGTCTTCCACCTCTTCGCCACCTTCGAAGTCTAATTCACCAGGATGGATTTCGGATTCATCACCCTCGTCGTCGCCCCATTCATCATTCTCCTTGACGTAAGCACCCTTTCCGATGCCTCGGTGGGCGGGGTAGGGGCTATCCTCATTCACAAAAGTATCGCTCAAAGCGCCAATATTAGCCAGTGCCATGAAGCGACGAATCTGGGCTTCTTTCAATAGTTTGCTCATTGTTTAAATATCTCCTTAAACTCCACAAGGGCGTTTTCATATATAAATAGTATCCACATCCTCTAATTGCCTAAAGTTCTGGATGTTCTCCTTCTAAAATATCAAAAATATTCTCTATCTCTTTGTCATCAAGGGCAAACTTGTGCTCAAGCTCCTTGCCCTCTTCAATCATCTCCCTATTCTTGATCACGTACTTCTTTCGTTGCCGACCATCCTTCTCCTTATAGATATCCAGAAAGTCTAAAATGTAACTATCTTTTTCGAGATAGCCAGTAATCATACAGCGAAAAAATTCAGCCTGTGTTAAGCGATCGTGCTTGAGTCGAATTTTCAACTCCGCATGCCTTTTATCGGAGTCGAAGAATACAATTTTCTTACCCTCGCGACCATAGTTTATAGGCTTTGACATTAGGAAGCCCTCTTAATGTGAGTGGAGCTTTCTGTCTGACCAGCAGCCGTCTGTCCAATAAATCTGGCTTTTGTCTGTAGTTCTGCAATATTCCTAGCTCCGCTGTAAGACAGGCCGCTTCGGATACCCACTCGTAACTCTTCAAGGACTTCCTTGGCGTCTCCCTTCTGGGGAATCATGACCGAGACTCCCTCGATCGAAGATACTTTACCTCGCCACTCGTTTTGGGCTTGCTTGCTCGCCATACCCCTGTAAGTTTTATAAATCTTCCCGTCGACTCGGATACGTTCCGTGGGCGCTTGGTCGGTTCCAGCTAACAGGCTGCCAATCATAACGAAGTCTGCACCAGCAGCGTATGCCTTAACCATATCGCCACTGTTCTTGATACCTCCATCCGCAATCAAGATGGCATTCCTATCTGATTGAGAGCAATCTAAGACTGACTGGAAGGTCGGAATACCATGGCCTGTTTGAGTCCTCGTGGAACAAATAGATCCACCACCAATCCCAACCCTAATGGAATCTGCACCCCAATCGGCCAAGGCATTGAAAGCTTCAAGGGTCGCCACATTGCCAGCCATGATATGCGCTTCGTCTCCGAACATTAAACGAAGCTCTTTAAGAGCCCCCTTCACTTTAAGATGGTGTCCGTGTGCCACATCGATGCAAAGAATCCTGACTCCATTATCATAAAGGGCAGACGCACGATCCAAATAATCCCCATTGACCCCAATGGCAGCCCCAAGGTTAGAAAAGCCAACCTCCCTCGCAGCTTCAACAAGCATTTCAATCTGTTCTGCGGGGGAGTTATAGCGATGAAATATTGGAAGCCCACCGACTGTAGCAACAGCGATAGCCATCTCGACACCAACTACAGTGTCCATGGGTGCTGCCATGATGGGCAGGTTAACAAGACTTGTCCCAATCTTGGTTGTTAAGCTTATCTCTTTTCTACTTTCAATGTCACTATATCGAGGCTCTAACAGAACATCGTCAAAACTAAGTGTTTCTCTCATCCTCATTAAAGCCATACTTATCCTCCAGGTGCTTTTTAAAGTCCTCTGTAATTCTTACCGCCTTGTTCCAGCACTCGGGACAGTAAAGTCTAACGACCTCCTCTTCCCCGTGTACCACGACACTCCAAGACATTACCATCTTTTTGTCGCTCTTGTCGAAAGGCTCTTCACAAGTTAGGCAACTCTCGGGCACTTTCCCAAAGAGAGCAATCTTGTTTGCCAGTTCCTCATTATTTTGCTGTTTTGCCTCTTTCATGGCCTTACGGCGCTGTTCTCTGTTCATCTTATCCTCCTGTGGATCCTAGCGCACCATCGCCTCGGTCGCTAATCGTAATGGGATGCCAGTCATATAAATCACCACCCGCTGACTCAAGGGCTCGGAACGGCACAACCGGAATCATAACGAGTTGTGCAATCTTGGTGTATGGTTCAATCACCTGAAACTCTAGACCAACATTGTGAAGATCGATAAAGACTTCGCCATCATATCCAGAGTCTACCACATGTGCGCCCACCATAAGGGAGCGAGTTGCAGCCACCCCCGAACGATTCATGACTTGCAACATGTAACCATGAGGAACCCCAAAGCGCAACCCAGTGGGCAAAATTACACTCTGCCCCGGCTCAACTATCTTGCCTGTAATCGCTCCGTCCTCGGGACAGTAAAAAACATCAAGACCTGCATCGCTTGGATTGGCGCGCATCGGAGGTTTTGCACTCTCCCGCACGCGAGTATATTCGATCATCATTTATTTTGCTCCTTTAATCGAGTTAAAAACATTTACAAATTGGTCGATGTCCACATCGTTCTTCATCATGCGATAGGCCCTAACAGCCATACTGATCTCCTCTTTGGTGAGCCAACCCTGTTGCTTGTAGTCCTCACGAAGTTCACGCTTCTGCTCCTTATAAGGTTCAATAGCATCTTCGATTGCTTTCATCGAACGAAGATATTCAATCATCTTCTCCTGAGTCTCATCGCGAACACTCTCCACGACAGCCACTTCAATATCATCAAACATTAATTACCCCCTCGGTTAGTTCAGAAAACAATATAGCATACTCTGCCATATTGTGCAAGTTTTTTATCCAAGAACCTTAAAGCTTCTATGCAACGACCTGGTGCTGAAGCCCCACTGTTCGCTATAGTCTAGTCGAGCCATGTAAGGACGATTCAAAGCTATTCTATCACGTAGAGGGTCAACGCCCCAGCACCGAATCTTGGCGGCTGCATTGTGTTCATCTGTAACCTCCAAGATCCAATAATCTTTCCCGGTCTTTGTTTTCTTTTTGATAAGCTTTCGCGGAATAAACCATGTGACCAGCAAGTCTTTGTCGTACATGCTGATGGGTGGAATATGCATCTCTTCAAGCCTCGACCGTATATCATCACTCATGACCCGCTCCATCGGAAACTCCCCGGTCAAGTCGATGGTAAACTGAATCTGTTCTTCCTCCGTGAACTCTCCTTCGGGAGCATACGCCACAATGTTGGCCTCAAAGTTCTTCAGCTTCCTTGGGCGGTCCACTGCAACAGCAGACCAGAAGTGTTTACCACCGGTAAACCTCTCGTCTTTCAGCGGATTAAGAGCCCCACTGCGAATGAGCACATCCAAAGCCCTCTTATTCAGTTTGCTGTAAACGATGTTTTCGTTAAAGAGGAACTCCTCAACATTTACAAATGGTCGATTGTCCAACACTTGCTTGATTGCTGCCTCTCCCAGCCCCTTGATTGCTGTCAGAGGTTGAATGAGGGTCTTGCCGTCGTCAGAAATCTCCCACACACGCCCAGAAGTGTTAATGTTGAGCTTGGCAATGTCAAATCCATACTTCTTCGCAATCGTAATTGCTCTCGCCTTCCGTGTCTCTGGCTCCTTGTCCAAGAACGCTGCCATCCAGCACTCTGGATAATAATTTAAAAGCCACGCACACTGGAATGAGATCATCGAATAGGAGATGGCATGCGATTTGTTGAAGCCATAGCCAGAGAAGTATTCAAACTTGCCCCATAATTCGATTGCTGCCTTCTTGGCCATCCCTTTCTCGACACACCCATCGATGAATTTGGTGTACAACGCCTTCTTGACCTTGGCTGCTTTACCAGTTCCCTTCTTTGTCAACACTTTGCGGAGAGCATTGCCCTCGTCCAAAGATAAATCTTTGCCCAGACGATGCGCTAACAGAGCGATCTGCTCCTGAAAGATTAGAAATCCATATGTCTCCTCTGTAGCTTCCCGGTACTCCTCGTTGGGATAGTGGATGTACTGCGGGCGTTCTTTGGCCTCGATGTAATCTCTGTCCACCTTTGCCGACAAGGGGCCAGGTCGGAAGATGCTTGTGATGGCAGCAATGTCAACGATGCTCGTTGGCTTCGCCAAGACACAAAGGTTCTGCGCTCCATCTTCTGTAAACTGGAATATCCCAGCCCACTTGCCTTCCTGAAAGATGTTCTTGTAGACGTTCTGGTCATCGAGATCGATCTTCTCGGGGTGCAAGTTCTCGTCATAAAACTTTCGAACATCTTCAAACGAAGGGTTTTCAATTCCATACTCTCTTCGAAGGATGTGGCCAATTGCTCCTTCGATCATTCGAAGTGTTGAAAGCCCAAGCAAGTCAAACTTGATGAACCCCATTGGCTCCAAGTGCCGAACATTCTGTCCTTCACTCCATGGAGTTTGTCGAACGCCACCGCTATTGATGAGCGGCATGTGCTGGTCAAGGTTCTCTGCAATCACGACACCGCCAGCATGACGCGAACAAGAGCGAACCTGCCCGTGCAGTGCTTCGACGTGTATCTTGACGTGTGGGTATTGCAGCAAGAACCCTCTCAAGCTTGGGCTATACTCCATTACCTCTTCGAATGTAGGATTGTACATGCCTGCCTTGATTCCATGAGCCTTCTTTGCTGGGCCTATCGCCTCATTAATCATTGCTCCCGTAACTTTGTTGACCTCCAAGAATGGAATCTTGTAAAACTTAGAAATGTCCTTAATAAGGCTTCGAAGCTGCAACGTGTTCCAGTTTGAAATAGGGACCACCACGTCGTCGCCCCACCTTTCAATCAGCGACTCCTTCAGCTTCATGGGCTCTGCCACATCGTAGTCGATGTCAGGATAGTCGGTAGCATCTGCTCGTAAGAATCTCTCGAACTGAAGCCCGTATTTCAAAGGATCAACCTGTGTGATGCCCAGGGCGTAGGCCACGAGCGAACCAGCGGCTGAACCTCGACCTGGACCCGAAAGCATAAGCTCATTTGTAATCTCTGCGATCTTCTCCATGGTCAAGAAGTATTTTGAGAACCCTCGGTCATCAATCGTGTAAAGCTCATACTTTAACCTTTCAATGTACTCATTCTTTGTGTGCAGCCCTAGCGTGCGCAGTCCACCAATGCTAAGACGAGCCAAAGTCTGGGTTGCAGTGGCACCCTCGGGAACCACGAAGTCTGGAAGGCGCACTTCGTTGTCAGGCATGAAGTCTTCGATACGTTCGAAGGCTATCCTGTGTGTCTCTGTGAGTGAATTCCAAACGAGGTCATCGTCGTACTCTGCCCCTTGCAGCTTCGCGAACCTCTTGTATGACTCCCACATCTGTTCGCCATTCTTGGGATACAACTCACACTTCAAGTCCTCAAAGTCAGGCAACTCTTCGCTCATATACTCGGGACGACGACCAAGCCATCCCAGCCGTTTGTAAAGCTCCCGGTCTTTCCATGCATCTGGGCCAGGGTAATGACTGTCGGCTGTGGAAATCAGAGGGATCCCGAACTCTTCATGCATCTGAATGATGAACTTGTTCAAGTCATGCTGCTCTGGGATATTGTTCCATTGGAGTTCCCCGTACCAACGGTCACCGAAAATCTCAATCATACGCCTTGTGGTTGAACGCATTGCGTTTAAAACGGCCTCTGAGCCGTCCTCACGATTCTCCCAATAGTCACCGGCATATACGCCCCCAAGACACGCAGAAGCGGCTATTACACCCTCGGAATAGCGTGCCAACAAGTCGTAATCTACGCGAGGGTAACGGTAATAGTTCCCCTCTGTGTAGCTCTCCGAGACAATCCTAAAGAGGTTGTTCAAGCCTGTCTGATTCTGTGCCAGGAGGACAAGATGTTGACGCCGGTTGAGGATATTCTTCACAGCCTTCTTTGAAGCTGCTTCATCCTCCACCGTGGCACCAGAGGCACTTTCTTTTTTAAGCTTCTGTTCTATCTTTACTCGCTCGTAGTCTTCTTTCCAGCCCTTGACAGAGGAAATGAAGTAAGCCTCGATACCAAAGATTGGCTTAAACTCTCTGCCTTCGGCCCTCATCTTCTTGGCGTGCAAGACCTGATGAGGTAAACCATTCATGTTGCCGTGGTCAGTTAAGGCCAGAGCCTTTGAGCCGTTCTCGTAAGCATAATCCATGTGCTGTTGGGGATACCCAATCGCATCAAAGATGGATCCAGCCACGCTATGCGCGTGCAGGCCCACAAAAGGAATTCTTTCTTCACTCATTATCTACCCCCATCAAGTTCCACTCCCTGTAGTTTAATATATAATTTGACGGACGCTTAATCGTGTGTCGTTCTGGCGATCCCAGAAAATTACAATAGCCGTCCCAGTTATCCATGGTGTAATACCACGGTATTTCTTTTACTTCTTCTAATGTAACATGCTTGAAGACTTTTGCAAGGTCAAAATACCTCGCAGAGTATCTTTTTTCAATCGGTAGCTTGACGGTGGGATACTTGCCGTCTCTAAGATTCTCCGACGTAAACATCCCTGTCCCTTTTCGTATCTCTCGCCTGAACTCAAGGAAGTCGTCCTTCCCGAACGTAAAGCCAAGGTACTTGCCATCGGCCACCGTCTTGCCCTCGTGCGACAATGCGAAGGGTGTGAGGCTTGAGATAGCTTTTCGATGGTCCCGAACAAACTCGGGGTCATAAGCTCCATACGGAAAGGAAACATAGTATCGGTCAGGTGCAACCCATTTGGAAAGGTTGGAGCCAATGCGAAATGCTGTCAATGAGCCATGGATCACGGACCACGCAAGGCAGTCCCTCTTCCCATAATCCTTTACGGCCAGCGGGACATAGAAGATAGGGATCTTTTTCTGTGAGAAGGAGGAGTTGCGACCCGGCTTCTCGCCAAAGCAAACGGGGTCTTGAACCCACTCGCCTATTCGATAGCGGAGGAGCGGAGCAACGTCATCATTAACAATGATCCAAATGGTTTCACAGCCAGCCCACGCACACTCCATGATTGAACGCTCAACGGCAGTGAAGTTTGGCGCAAGAGGCATCAAACAGTCAGGCCACTCCATCTGAAAATCCAACATCTGCCCAGCAACTGGAACGATGCCAGCTAAATGGAAATAAGTTTTTGTAAACATTCCGTTATCTTTCCCGTGTAGCCTTGAAGCTCCGAGCCTCTAAAGTGATTTATAACTTCTTCAGGAGTTCGTGCATCAAGAACAATATCCTCTCTATCGGCCCTGCTACTGAAGCCGAGACGCTCTTCCTCCCTTTCAGCATTTTCCAGCTTGATGGCATAATATTTGTATCTCTCAGGGTTGAGTTGATCTCGACCATTTCGTGCCCCCCGGATGCCTGCGTCCTTCATCATCTTCAGCACCTCAAACCTGACATAGGTGTTCGAGAAACGATAGTCATTTAACTGTCCTTCTGTCATTTCCGAGACACATACGATGTCCTTCTTGTTATGGTTGCCATCAATTCTATCCGAGGGATAGAATATTACTCTCTCAATGGCTGACGTTTCCAAAGCATCAAGAAAATCACAATCATGAGTGGTGCCTGAATGAACGCTGATCCAATCGAGGACTCTATACTTTTTCTCTTCGCTTTCAAACTTTTGAGATATTCCCTGTAATCCTGTATCATCAAATACTCTCAACTCCTTAAAACCTATTTCATATGACCTTTTACCCACAACCCTTAGCTCTTCGTCTATTCTTAGTGAGTTCACCTTGTGGGCAAAAGGTATTTGACCGCCGAGGGAAAGAATAAAAAAAAGTTTCTCCCACAAGACCCACTTCGCACAGCCAAAAACTTTTGGGCCTCTATCAAAAGTTACAAATTCCTGTGGCTCCCCTTGAGGTACGATACCGTCCAGATCAAATTGGGGCTCAAAATAATCAAATCTGAACGGCACCTTCGGGTGGATGAACACAAGCGGTGCCCCCGTGTAGTACGAGTACAACAAAGCCGACAGGCTTCCTCCTACTACTACCCTTTCATACTCAAACCTGCGTATTCGCATGCCGACTAAACATTTCTAGAATAGCCTTCTCGTCTTTAAGACCGATAGACTGCTCGACAAAAGTACCGTCTTTCAGCACCACCAGAGCCGGGATCGACCTGATACCAAACAACTGTGCTAGTTCATGGTCCTTATCGACGTTGACTTTACAAATTCTGTTATCCTCGGTCAGATTCTCAGCAACCCTCTCAAGAATTGGTTCCAAAACCTTGCATGGCCCACACCAATCAGCATAGAAATCAACTATCGTCACACCCTGAGATACAGTGGATTTAAAGTTAACCTCGTTCAATATCTTAATCATTATACTTTCCCCTGTCCTCTGTAGCGCTTCCTATAGCCCTTCTTTACTGAGCCGTTTGATCCTAAGTTCTTAAACTTTGTATTCTTGCTGTGGCCAACCGAGGTTTTCTTCTTCTTCTTCTTGGGTGACCAAGAATTTTCTCCTGTCTTCTTCATCGCTTCTCCTTCGTTGTATTTGTCGAGGATGATTCCTCGCGCCAGTCATAAAAGACTGTTCTGTGTGGACAGCCGCTGCGGCCAACTCCAGCCACGACCTTGAATAAAAACTTATAAATCCTATTCACTCTCGCCTCTAATAGATTTACTTCTTTTCGCCAATTGTTACTGTGGGGGCTGCCACTCTTCCCCTTAAACTGGCTGGACCCCTTACACTCAGGACAACAGGAGCCTGTTCAACTGTCCTTGTATATTGTACGGACGACCCCGAGATGGCATTGATTGTGTAATCATCAGAAATCTCTGCGATTGGGGCTGTTTGAAGATAAACAGGCATAAATGCTCCTTTTGAATGCTTTCTTATAAATAGACTTTAACACGGGAAACCCTATCATCTTTTTCAAGCTCTTGTACGAAGTCTTTCAATCTGAAGCTTTAGGAGTCGGTTTTCTTCTTCCAGCATTAGAATCCTCAAACCCTTGCTCTCGTGCAAGTTCATCAAATCATCGCACCCACCAATAAAGTTAGGACCAACATAGATAGCCGGAACGGTCTTGTGGCCTGTCTCTTCCATGATCGAACGATATGTTGCGGGATGTTCTTTCACCTCAAATATCTTTACCGTTGAATGCAGTTCATTCTGGATAAACTCTATTGCCTCATCACAATAAGGGCACTCTTCCTTGCTGAACATTATGAACATTTACAAACACTCCCCCGGTAAACCATCTTTTCCCTCGTCCTCATACTTAGTGAGGTGCCCGTCAACGTATTCCTTGACCTTCAACAGTTTGCTCAAATAATGAAGGCGAGTCCATCCGTCGTTACGAAAGCTCTCAACTTCTAGCACCCAGCTTCTAAGGGCGCTAACAATTTCATCTTCACTTGGTTTGTTCATTCTTCGCTCTCCATGGAAACAAGCGCTTCAAATAACTCTTCTTCAAGTCTAAACATGGCAACCCTAAAATGCAGAGCCCTCTCGAAAGAACGGTCACGCTTCTTGGCTTCTTTGAATGCTTCCCTGAGTTTTCTTACAAGATCACCGACTTTCATTCTTCACTCTCCTCAACCTTTATCCACTCTATAACAACTTGCTTCAAAGATTCCCAAGGGTATCTAACCTCGTTGCCATCTGTGTCAGTGAAGAGAACATGCATTACAATGCTTGATGTTCCGTCATCTTCTACCTTGACACAGGAGCCGACCATTTCCATTGATGCTTTATAGCTCATTCTTCGCTCTCCTTTTGAGACAACTATACTCCACTTGCCTCTAACTGGTTACCTTTTGTTTCTTACTCATTCTTCGCTCTCCTTATCCTTGATCAAGTCTTCCAAAATTGTAACTAAACAAGTCTCTTGTTCCTCGGTGATATCGCGCATATCGCTATCCTCCCTGACGTGGCCTGGGAGGTTTTTTGTATGTCTCCAATATTGAAGCT
>Ga0080013_1001427_pt1 | contig 31864 bp, 53 predicted proteins | sample ETNvirenome_6_85_FD_69236 | JGI IMG/M metagenome (GOLD analysis project Ga0080013, IMG submission 69236) | Marine viral communities from the Pacific Ocean - ETNP_6_85 (SPADES assembly) (version 2) | ecosystem: Environmental > Aquatic > Marine > Oceanic | place: Pacific Ocean | collected 2013-06-19 | reverse complement strand
AGTTAAACCAACATTAAGAGTTCCGTGTTTCCAAACGCCATTAGGTTTAGATAGCACATTCTTTTCTAATGCTTTCTTTAAAAATATTCTATGTTCTTTATCCATATCGTTTAATAAAGATAAAAATTTATCTGAGGAGCTATTAGCAAATTTAATAATATTTGCTTTTAACATTAAACTATCTAAATTAGGATCAAATCCCAATAAAATAGATACATCACTCATTTCTTTATCACTTAATGAAGAGGCAGTGGTAATGGCTTCGGCACTTTTTAAAGCAATTTCTGCTAGCTTTTGCTCATTATCTCTTAAATCTTCAATTATAAAATTTCCTTTTATTAAAGGATGGTCTTGTAGAAATTCATAAACTCTTTTGTCATAAGTTTCGTTGATATCTAATGATACTACTGGCTGGAACATTTCCCATCCAGAAACTTTATTATCATTAATATCAACAAGTTCTACATTCTTTCCCCGAGAATCTTTATAATTACCGAACTTACAGTAATTAAACTTTTCAGGTTTGTTTGCTTTGATTAAAACTACATGTTTCATTATATTTAATTTTAGTTAATACTCCCTATTATTTGGGTATTGCTTTACCCTTTTTTTCTTTTACTACTTTTCCGTTTTCTATCCATGTTTTATTAGCAGATTCTGTTTTCCATTTAAAACCAGACTGTCCACCAATAATAAAACGTTCTTTCTTAGACTTCTCATGCTCTTCTTTTGCCTTTCTATCAAACTCTTCAGGATTACCTGATAGGTCTCTTAAAAATTGTACTAAGTTCATTTTACAAAGATAAGAATTTTGGGGGAACCGAAGCTCCCCCGAAACTCAAATTTTTAAGAACAACTATTACGCTATAGTAGTAGCATTAGCTGAAAAGTCAGAATCACTTAAATCCTTAACATAAGCTTGAGCGATCCATTGCGTACCCGTAGAAACAAGATTTATTCTGTCTCCTGGAGTAGAAGCAGCAGTAAAGACAAAGAAATCGTCACCAGTAACTGCAAAGTTACCAGCAGTTCCATCTACCTCGTGTACTTGACCAATATTATCTCCTTGACCAAAAGACACGTTTACTACTTGATCCATTGAACCATCAGTGGCAGCAATACCTTCTGTTAATACAATATCAACAGTAAAGCCTGCGTTTCCTATAGCAGGACAAGTAATAGTTGTTTCTGCAGTAGGGTTAACAAGAAGTAATTTTCCTGAATCCTCATTAGTTAATTCAATATCAGCTAGAACGTTTTCAACAATTCTAGCGGATCTCATTTTTGGTACATAGACAGCTTCTTCTCCAGCAGTTAAGCTAGCTCCAGTACTGTCTGTAGCAGAAAGCCATCCTGCGACAGCTGTTCTCATTCTGTTAAAATCAAATTTTATTGCCATTTTTTTAAATTTTTAAAGTTATTTACTAAGGCATTTGCATAGAGGCATATCTTCTACAAATACCAATTAATTAAGCACTAATAGCTACAGCAGCAATTGCCTCAACTTTGGGATGAAAATAAGAACTAGTAGTTTCGTCACCTATGTGACAAACACCAGTTCCAGTAGCAGCTAAAACACAAAGTGCTTTAATCACTACATCAGCATATCCACTTGTAACTGTTAAGTCAAAAGTACCAATACCACCATCATTCCCAATGTAACTGTATTCTACATTTGTAGCTGTGGTTGCTCTTACGAACCTGATGTTATCACCAGGCGATGCGACAGCGTTTGTTGCGCTTATTTTCGCATATAAAACATTTCTCATAATTATTATTTTTTAAAGATTAAACATTAAGCGCTAATAGTAAATGCAGTAACAGCGTTTTCTTGATCTAATGAAGAACTACAATAAATATTATCTACATCATCAGCAACAGTAACAACACCTCGTCCATTAACCATAATTTCAGATATAGCTAATATAACTTTGTGTTCTTCTGTAGACGTTGTTAACAGATTTAAACTACCAGCAGCTCCATCATCCCCTTCATAATATATTGCAACATCAGTGTTACCTTCATTTGCTACTAAAACTATTTTATTAGCAGGTATGCATAACATAGATGTTGTACTATCACGAAAAAATAAAAAATTATTTCTGTTGTTTTTTCCAATTGAACCCATAATTTTATTTTTTTAAAGGATTAATAATTATGATGCACTTAAGATACCACAAGACAATGGATTTCTAACAACGATTCCAGATTCTGAAAGCACGTGGCATTCAAATTTGTCATCAGCGTTAGCAGCCAACATTGCTTTTTGGTCATAAGGATTCACCATTCCAGCTACGTACTTCTTGATCATACTTCTGTTAACTCCTTCAGCACCTTTGGTAATCAACTCAACGTTAGATATACCAGAAGTTTTTCCGAAATCCATAAATACCATCTTCGCAGACTCTTTCAATCTGTTGTCACCAAATGAATTGGTTCCACCAGCAGTTGAATGTAAATTAGGATCATCAAATACAGGACAATGAGCAACAGTAATTTTGTTACCTAATGCACTATAAGATGTGAAATTAGCACCTAAGCTAACGTCTCCATTTACACCTTTCATTGTACCACCAGCCATTGCACCAGCAGGAGCTACAATAAGATCTTTCATTGCTCTATGAAAAGCAAGACGACCTTCAGTTCCAGTAAATACAACCCACTCATTACCTTCAGCAGTAGTTGCGTTTAATGAAATCTTTGCAATAAACTCAGTGATAATATCTTCAGTTAAACTTCCCATTGAATAAGAAGCTTGATTTGAAGAATTAATTTGAGCTAATAAACCATCTCCAGTTACCACTGAAGAAGCCATAGTACCAGAAGTACCTAAAGAAGAATGAGAATAAGCAGATGGTCTTTGTACAGAAGTATCTGAAGTAGATCTTCTACCATACCATCTTTGTAGTTCTTGTTGATACATAAACTCATCCATCATTTGTTGTTCTCTTGTAAAGTACCAAAGTTTTGAACCATTATTTTCAATCCAAGTTACATCAGTAAGGTCTTTACCAGTTACTGAACATTTCTTACGCATTGTAGTTAACCAATTCGTATGAGTTGAAGGATACACCCAATTCTCACCGACATCAGCACCATCAGATCCATTAGGAAATGCAGAACCAATAGAAGCAACAATAGCTTCGTCAGTAATATCAGCTGTTTCTAATCCAGCCACAACAGATGTACCATCGTGAGCACCTACCATTTCAAATTTTACAATATAATCAGTGGTAGCAGCAGAACCTGAATTATTAGCAACAGGATCTTCAATAACTAAAGCAGTAGCTCCAGATTGAAAACGAACCATATCCCATTTGTTAAGGAAATTACCAGTTCTTCCAGCAGTTGTATCATCACAAATTAAATAAAATTGATCTCCATTAGCATCTGCATCATCAATAATCACTCCTGTAGTTGTAGTAACAGAACCAGCTGCAGTAAATGCACCAACACCAGTTGTAGAGAAATGCCCTGTCATGTAAGTAGGAGCATTGTATCTACCCATTACTTTCCATTCAAAAGAGTTGTCCCCCAACACTTTTTCTTTTGCATAACGACCTGTTCTTTCTAAAAGATAAGTCGCGGCATAACGAGGATACTGTGAAATCAGCGTTCTTGCAATCTCTGGGTATTGCAATAATGCTGTATTCAAAGCATTCTCGGCTGTGGTACCACTTCCGTAAGTACCCGTATAAAATTTAGCCATTTTTTTAAATTTTTAAATTAATTAAACATTAAGTTACTTGTTCAACTAACTTTCAACTATAAGCAGACATTGTCTTACTTCATTAAGTTTACTCAGTCATGAACGCTTTAGGATCAAACTTACCTGACTTCACTTTGAAGTTAGATTTGCTTTTTCCTGAGTTAAGGTTTGGCGAGACTATACTATCCATGATAGCGGCTTTGCCGTCTTCTAAACCTTGAGAACGAAGAATTTTTTCTATTTGCTTACGATAAAGCATGAACATGGCAACATCAGCAACATTGGCATGACTTGACCATATTTCATCCATCATTCGTTTTGTAGCAAATTTATAAACTTCTTCTTTCTGTTTTTTTGTTACTTTCCCACCCATAAAATCGTCCATGTTTTTTATATGGCCTTTTAAAGCCTCACGCGCTTTATTCGCGTTTTCTTTTCTTTTTGATTCTTCTTGAACTGTAGATTTTTTATGATTTTCTGTTTGTGTTTCAATTGCATTATTAATTAACCTTCTAATACTTTTAGCTTTCATCTTCATCATCCCAGCATCTTCTAATTTATCTAAAGATTCTTCTATTTCTGCAGCATCCATACCATCAGCTTTTAATTCTTCACCAACTAAATCCCTATCGGAGAAATTTAAATATTTTTTAAATTCTGCTATTTGACCATCTGGAGTTGATTGTGTGTTTTGCTGAATATATGCATTAATTGATTCTAGGATTTCTTCTTTTGAAGAACCCATAACTCCTAATTCTTCTGCAACTTTTTTCCATTCTATATCTTCTTTAGGACTCTCTTCAGAAGATTTTTCTTCTATTACTTCTTCTTTTTCATCATCCCAATCATAATTTTCTTCTTCTTTTTCTTCTTCTTTAGTTTCCTCTGTATCTTTTGCCCATTTCCAAGAATCATCATCTTCTTCTTCTTTTTCTTCTTCTTTAGTTTCTTCTAATTCTTCTTTTTCTTCCGTTATTAAATCTTTTAATTCTACATCTTCTGTAAAAGCTAACGGATTAAATTTTTCATCAACCCCATTTTCTTTTTGCTCTGTTGTTGTTTCTGTTGACTCTTCAACAGTTTCAACTAATTTTGATTCTTCTTTTGCCATTATTTTTAATTTAAATTAATACTCCCAACTTGCAAATATACAATTTTTTTTTAAATTTTTGTTTTCGCTCTTTCTAAATCACTTCTAGTTGTACTCAATGAAGGCGTATTTTCATCGTCTTTCTTTTTGTTTTCTCTATCATTTTCTTTTTCGCTTTCACTTATATGATGATCTGCAAGTTTTTTAGTCATTTCACTTTGCTCTTTTGCATCATGAATATCTCTATCTGTTTCTGATTGTATATTAGCAACTTCAATTCTAGAATCAGCACCAATTTTAGCAACTTGTAATTTAGCTTCATTATCTATTTGTTTAAGCTGTGCTTCTGATTCAAATTCAGCTTGTTTTTGTTCAGCAAGCGCTTGTTGTTCTTGCATTTGCTGTTGTGCCGTTGCTTGTTGTTGTTTTTGCATTTCATCCATTCCTCTTTCTAAAATCTTTTCAGCTTCAGTCATTGTATCAGCTTTCAATATCTTAATTACATTTAGTAAATCTATATTTCCAGCTTGCAATGCTGTTTGAGCTAATTGCTGTACAACTTGTCTCATTGCATCATCTTTTCCGCTATCTCCAACATAAACACCATAATCTTGTAATGCTATAGATGGCATAGCGTTTAGAAATTTGTACGCTCCATCTCCTAATATCATACCTGCCTTTTTACCATTAGCCCAAGCAATTTTCATTAAATTACACAATCCCTCTAATACTTTTTGTTTAACTTCACCATGAGAATAGAACCAGCTTTCTGTAATAGTAGAAGATTGAATTACACTTCTTTGAACATTCCCAACATATTCATATTGTTCTACTGCGCCTTCTCTTTGTCTGGTTACTCCAGAAACTTGTCCAGCCATATCTTCTAACATAACTTTTAAGTTTATTAATTGCTGTACAGATTGAGATAAAGTAAAATCTATTTGTTGAAACTGATTGAAAGTACTCACTTGATTTCCTTCGTCTTTAGAATTAATTGGAATAATACCATCTGTTTTTAAATGATATAGTACAGTCTGAATATCCATACCTAAATTAGTAGGAAGTTGTGAAGTGTCATAAACAACAGCCTTTCCTCCAGAACGAGCCATAGCAAGTTCTATTTGATAAACAACAATATTATAAAGCATTTGTATATTGTCAAGTAAGTCTACTAAAGAAACTGGATTACCTGTTGTATTATTTTTTATACAGCCCACATAAGATAAAGGAGTTTTACCTGGATCATCAATACTTCTTACTTGATTATCTCGTCTTTGAGCTTTTACCAATATTTTACCACCAATTTTTGTAGCTTCCCAAACATCATCCACCCATTTGGTTTGTATATTTTCTCCTTTTCTTGGCTTATATGTATCTTTAACCATTTTTCTAAATGGCCTACTAGGATTAAATTTATTTTCTGATAACTTAAATTTTATAGCTCTTAAAGATTTCCATTCCGCATTTATTACACGAATTTTAGTTTCTTTTCCATGACCAACATTCACCCATTCAAAATAAGTGTTATAATGATTTACATCTCCACCTTTATATAAATGTCTCATTTTATCTAATTCTAATAAATCATCTTTAGTAAGATAGTCTTTATATATATCATTAATTTCATTAATAGTTAGCCATCTTTCTTCTCCCACCCATGATGCATTTTCTAAATAATCTGAATGAACTGAATAATCATATACTATTGTTCTAGGATCAACCCTTCTTGCAATAGGATCTCCATTAGATATCTCTAATTTAAAAAATTCTTTTCCTGTTACAAGTAAATCTCTAAATCCTTCTTTAAATATATCTTTTATATTATACCTATTTACTATATATTCTAATCCATCTTGAGCTGTTTCCTCAATCATCTCACGATAATTATATTTCATATATAATTCTATATCTTCAGGCACAGGAATACCTTGGCCTTGTTCTATTATATCAATACCTTCTTTTTCTTTAAATTCTTCATGAAATTCATCTAAAAGTTCTCTCATCATTAAAGACACTTTATGATCGTGCTTTCTAACAACAGCCTCTTTATTTACAGTGGAAACCTTCATGTCTAAAGGTCTTCTTAACTCTTCACCTAGCAATAAATCTATTTTAGGAGTGATAATAGGATAATTTACAAGTCTAGCAGGATATGTTAATCCATACTGCTCTGTTAGATAAGAATAGTCAGCCTGATTAAGATCCCCATTATAAATTTGATAATTTCTTATATCTCTTACTCTACTAAAATTATGTGTACTATCTCCAGAAGACATATAACCTACAATAGAATTTAAAACTTGTTCGCACCATTCGTCATTTTTTTCTTTTTCAGAAACTAACATTGAAGGCATTGATTTATATTTATTTTCCATAACTTTAATTTATTGCCAAAGGAACACCATTGTATCCCATTTTATAATATTTAAATCCTAATTCTTTTTTCTCTTCTTTAATCCCAGCTTGTATTCTATAATTATCTATATTATGAATCAGACAAAGACCAAAAGCCATAGCACGGTCAGTATTTTGTAATCCATAATTAGCCAACTCATCAATCAAATCTATAAACCAAATATCCTGCGCGCTCTCTCTTAAATAATCATCTATCAAATCTTCTAATAAAGCTTTGACTTGTTTATTCATATGCACACCATATCTATTTCTAGTTTTGGTTCCAGGATTATGTGCAGATTCTGGCTTTTCTTTCAAATATTTTAACCCGTTCATTCGTTTAAAATAATCCAATATACCAATCTTTGTATATTCTACTAACATTCTTGAATTATAATATACTGCTAATTTTAAACAACCATCCCAAAAATCTTCTTTTTTCTTAGGACGATCAGTGTATTCAGCAACTACATAATCGCTTGGCATATCAGTATTTGCAAATCTACGATAAATTATCGCACTACCCAAAGAATCTGAGGCTCCAGCTTGATCTTGATCGTAAGAATCAATACCTCCAATATCTAAATTTTCATATTCTAACTCTGGATGAGCTAATATTTTATAAGCTCCATGAGGATGTGGTCGCCAAGAAACTTTAAAATCTTCTTTTCCTAACTCCCAATCTAAATATCCTCTTTGTATCTGACTTCGGTTATCTTTGCTTGATAATATTCTTGATCTTTGTGCATTAATAAGAGCTATATCAAAACGAGCAGAATGTGTATTTAAAAAAGCTTCTTCTATAGTTAAAGGATAATTTTGTATATGTAAATTATATGCTTCATTATCTCCAGATCTTTGTATATTTTCTCTCTCAACTGTTAATTTTTCTTTTGCTTGTTCTGGTTTTTCTTTTCCTGTCTTAATATCAAAAAATCCATAGTATGCTCTATTGGCAGGAATAAACATTGGAACTAAATTATAAGCATCAGAACTATAATACATATCCATAAAATCTTTAGACGCTCTTGTAATATCCCCACCAGTACCCCCGACAATAGGAACTCCAAATTGTATATCCCCATCCATAAAACAAGCTTTAGATGACATATATGCATTTTTTAAATGCTTAAACTCACCAGCTTCTTCAAATACCATAACAGCAACCCTTTCTCCTTTAAATACTTCTGGATTATCCATTGTTCTACAAATAATAGTAGATTGATAACCCCCTATTTCCCATTTACCATCTTTATTCTTTTGTTTATATCCGCTACGTCTAATACCATCAGTGTCTCTTAATATACTATGTTTAAAATTATCATGTAATGCATTTAAACCTTTTTTAGTTTTATCAAAAAATGCATCAGCTGTAGCTTGTAAACCAGCTGCTATACCAACATCATTATGAGGAAAGAAAGTAAATTCATGAGCAATCATACCAGAATTCATATAAGAAAATCCCTTATCCCTTGCTTTAATAACAATCATACCTTTACCGTCTTCTTTACATTGTTCAAACGTATCAAAATATTCATGATCCATTTGTCTATACCAAGGATTTATTAATGTTTTACGATTTCCTTTTGTACCATCATTACCAAGTATCATATAATAATTAAGATAGAAATAATATTTACCAGAAATCTTTTTCATGCCTTTAGGCTTAAATCCATTAATACATCTATCTGTTTCCTTAGCCCAATATTCTTGATAAGTTATTGAATCAGCATTCATATCAGGATGACCATAATTTGCAATAGGTCTATATTTCTGAGGATCAAATTTAATTTTAGCCATATTTTATTTCATTATATTCCCCAACACCAAAAGGTCCAGTTCTATCTTCTTTTCTTTCTAGAAACTGATGAAAATTAGTTTCTAAATCTATATTATGATATTCTTTAGCAAGAATATTATATTTTTTAGCTTTAAGCATTTCTCCTTTCCTATAGAATTTTTTATAAGTTTTATATAAATAATCTAAATTATATTTTTCTTTTTTAGCCATAATTTTATTTTATTTATTTTCTAAGTTTTTATAAATTTCATTTCTATCTGGACAGTTTTCTTCTATTAATCTCTTTTCTTCTGATTCACTTAATTTAGGTTGTACTGGTTGATTAGGAAAACAATGATTCAAACAATCCTTTTCTATTAGGAATAGAGGACCACTTAAATTACCTATTGTTGGTGGGGGATAAGGAGAATACCATAAATAGCATCCATTACCCTGCCAAGGCACTGATGGATGTCCACAATGCTGTATACATTTATATTGATATTGTGGATGATATCCTGAAATAGGAGCTCCTGTAACAGGATCTACCATCCTTATATTAGTTCCTGTTCCTGCATAATTTTGTAAATCTTTTGAATCAGCAAACCAAACAGGATCATTTGTTCCATACATAGATGCGTGTTCTATCTTTACAAAAGCATAATCCGGGACATTCAAAATAGGAATATTACCTTCTACATGACTAATTAAATTTGCAAACATTGTCTTAGAACAAGTTGAAAAGTAACTACAGTAGGTATGCTGAACTATCTGATATTTCCATCTACCTAATAACATTTCATGTTTATCCCATATACTAATTAATGTCATCCATCCATTTATACCTGTAGTATTAGGATAAGGAAGAGGATACGGCGAGTTCATAAAGGAACCGATACCGTGTAGTGAAGTTAGTACTTTATTGACATTAATCTGTAAAAAACTACCACCTATAGCATTACCCACCCAGGTTCCAGGACTTGATGATGTATACATATTACATCCTCCAGGAGATTTTGCATTTGCAGTTATATTCTTATTTATATAATTATATTTTACTCCTCTAGCGCAAGCAAACTTTCTAATTGGTCTCACTTTATAGGTATGACATCTTGGTCTTACAGATTGCATAGCTCCTGCTCCTGTTGCTTCAACTGCAAAAGCCTTATTATTATCAACAGTTTGCGGGTAAGATGATGACCAATATTTTCCTGTTAGATTTATATCGGCAGCTAATAATGCGTTACTATTTATAGCATTTACTATTAAATCCCATTCTTTACTATTTGGTAAATACCATCCAACAACACCCATTTGAGATGCAGACAAAGCTAAATCTACTGCTAATCCATTTCCGCTTCCTGTAGTAACTCCATTTGCTGCATTTGATATATATAATGTATTTGCTTCTCCGTCTCCTAAATTAGTACCAAAAGAACCAGAGGGTATATTTGTAGTATACAATCCCCATTCATACCCTCCTGATCCAGCAGCCGAACAATTTGTATTTATATTAGGATTACCTGACATTGTAGATTGAGCCATATCTTGTGGCCATATTTCAAAATAATATGAAGATGTATTAATCGGTCCAGTTCCTGTTCCAGACACAGGGCCTGGTATAGCAAATACAATACCACCACCAGGACCTATATCTCCAACATTTAAATTACAAGGATGTGGATCGTAATTACAACAACTTACATCTCCATAAGGCCCATGTGCTAAAAAAGAAGTGGTTCCTATTATATTTGGTGGATCATCACAATCTAAAATTGTGGTTGCTGGTGGATAATTAGCAGGATCAATATAGTTAACAGCATATGGATCACAACAACCTATTGCTGGATTTGGATAAATACAACTACCATCATCCACTGTAGCTTGTGGATTGTAATTTGTTGCTGCATGTGGCGGTGTTACACTTCCATTCCCTCCTTGATTATTTTGATATGTATTTGGCATCTGACCATCATCCATACAGCCTCCGAGCATTGGTACCGCACAACATGATTTATGTATACATGTTAAATATGCTATTTTTGCATTTGTATGAACAATATTTATACCAGTCTGTATTAACATTTGTTGCAGAGAAGATATCATAGAAGTTACAGATTGACAACCACTATTAATAAAATTCTGTTCTACGTTACTAATAAAGTTAGGAGCATGGTTACCTAAAATACTATTTATATTTGTTAAACTGGCACAAATATTAGCTGTATTAGTCCAAACTCCTGGATCATCACATTTATTTGGCATATTATAATTCTTTAATTTCTTTTCTTCTTTCTAAAAAAGATAAATCCTTATCACCTGCAATTTTTTGTCTTTCTCCTCTTCTTTCTATTGCATCTAATAAGGACTGTCTAGTTTTTAATATTTTCTCTACACCTATCATAATTTTTTGTAAACTTTCTGCGCTCTCTTCATCTACTATCATATCATTCATAAAATCTGTGAACTGCATAATCTTTGCATTAAAAGCCATCAGTTGTTCATCCAATGGATCAAATTGCAGTTTTTTGTACTTCTCACACGCTGCCTGCAGCGTTAAATTTTTTTCTCCAGTCCATTTATAGGTGTCATATAGATCCTTACTAACTGCTTTTTTCCTTTCGGTTTCGCTGTAGTGCCTATAGGGGCTTTCATAGTCATATACCAAAGCCACCCATTTAAGTGCTAAAGCTCCTAATTTTTCAGTTTGTAATACAGATAAGAATTCTGGTACACCCACCACTCCATCGTCATCTTTATATACATTTCCTTTGCGATTTAAATTTAACAAATACATTATCTTGCGTATTCTAATTCTAATTTATATACAAATCTTATCTTTAGAGCACTATCTTCTATTATCTTTTCTATATCATAAAAGGGATTGTCTACAATAAACCAAGAGGATTTTACTATATCAAAATCGCAATCCTGTACCCTTCTTCGTATAGAGTCTTCTTCTTTTATTAAAAGAGATAAATCTTTGAAATTTTTTTCTAAGGTAAATACCCCATTCTCGTAATATACTTTACCAGCTTTGGTATCTATACTTCTCATGTATTAAAATTTTCCGCCTGAAGTAAATCTTCTTGATGAGCGATTATTTTTAATAACATTTTGTATCTGCCCAGCGGCCACGGCTGAATTAAGTCCTTTTTTAAAATTTGACATAAACTCAACGTTTCCCCCATTAGAATATGTGTAAGGATTACCCATTCTTCCCCCTTGATCAAATTGAGAGACATTCTTTCCAATATAAGGAGACCCTGAAGCTAATAAAGGATTTTGGAAAATCTCTAAACCTCCTTGAGATCCTCCTCCTATTCCGCCTCCCATTTTACCAAACATACTTCCTAACTCTTGTCTGGATTGTGCTCCTTTTTGTCTTCCATAAGATAATTGTCCTGACATGATATCTGATAATGCTGTTTGTTTTATAGGGCCCTTAGTTGGTCCTACACTTAATGCTAGCTCCCAAGAACAAGTGGCTGTATTCCACGTATACTCTCCTGGTTTATTACCAGGATTTGGAGATGTTGGATCAGGACATGGATTTAATGGAGTTTCACCAGGGATGGGCTCATCAGATGTTAAACCCACACCAGCAGGGTCATCTACAGAAGGAATTCCTATACAAGGTCCACACGAACCTGGAGGATCATGTTGCATACCTGGAGGACACGGTGTTGGCTGTCCTGAAGAGAGTAAACTTTGCACACAAGGATCATTTAATCCCACTACCCCTTGTAACCCCGCTCCTGGAGCACCTATCTCTCTTCCTTGAGGTGTTCCTGTATTAGGTAAAAGAGCTCCACTTGATCCTCCTAAACCTGCAGAGGTTAACCCTCTATTAACACCCCCTGTAAAATTAGGAACATTAAACATACCTATCTTAGTAGTATTTGGCATAATATTATATTTTTTAATTAATCGTGTTGTGGTCTAAATCTACCTCCATGCTTATATGCTGATATACCTGCTTTAGGTGGTGTCGGCTTTACAGACCTTTTATAAACCGCTGGATCACGTGCATAATCTTCCAGTTGTACTCGTACTTTTTCACCTTTCCAATTTATTCCCATTGGCGTGACTGGTCCTCTGCTTGTCTTTCTTTTTTTAAATTCGTTTTTAAATGCCATAACTTTTTTACTTTTTAATAATTAATACAAAGATAATAAAAATTTTTTTGTATTTGTGAAAAAGGGAGGCTTTGTGCTTAAATGCCCCCTCGGTTACTAAAACTTTGGACACCCACCCTGAATTTTGAGATGAGAATTACCTACCACACACACCACACACTACATACACACCACTGCAGCCACCAACACCACCACCACTACACACACACAACACCACACACATAACATAATTTACTATTACATATAAGTATTAATCAAACTATATAAAACTATGATACTAAGATTAACTAAACAATACATATCATTATCATATAGATACGGCTCTACAAAAGAATGGGTAAGGATAGAACACGAACTTAATCTTAAAACATTCAAATACACTAAATGGGAGTTTCCATTCTAACATAAAGGGGATTAATTTCCCCTTTTACTATTACATATAATATTAACTAATAAATATAAAGTCATGACAGATTTCATCATTTGGTCTTTAGTTATCCTATTAACATTTCTAAAATGTATATTCTTTGCTGTTGCAATTATATTCATTTGGATAATGATAGGTAAGTATAGTCCTAAAACATCAGAGAAGATATCAAACTATGGTAGAAATATCAAAGATACCTTCAATACTAAAGAAGAAACTAAAGAAGAGAGAGAATAATCTCTCTTTTTTTACTAAAAGTGTATAGTTATCCTGTATTGAAGTGTAAATAATATATACTATAATACTAACTAATAACATACTAATAATAACATAATAATAAGAATAAATAAGATAACTAACTGATAATCAATATGTTATTGAATATTTATCATTAAATATAGATAATAATAACATATCTAATGTATTTAACTGTTTAAACCAATATCAGTTATTGAAGATGCGAAGGTATACATTTTAATTGACAATGTCAAGTCATTTAACACAAAATAGTTAAATTAATCACACCTTATGTATTTAAGTGATTGATTTACTATTAATAATAAATAGTAATTAAATTCGGATGCTCTCCATAAGCTTGAGTTGTAGACTTCGGTTGAGAATTTAGTTGCTATTTTTTTACTATTAACAATAGTATTTCATAATACATTAAAGAGCTAACCCTTGACATAAGTAACTACGACTTGATTTGGTTAGTTCTTTTTTTACAATTAATAATAGATATTATTCAAGAGATTTTGGTTCAACTCCAAAGAGGCGTTAGCTTGCTAGTTTAAGATTATTTAATAATAATACAGTTGCAAATGTATTGTTTGTATATAATCACGGTAAAACATCTTGATTAATATTAAAGAGAGTCTGTCAGCTTAGGAATAGCTTAGTTAACTATTCTGCTATAGCTGCTGGCAAGTTAACGACTTGCGCTCTCTTTTTTTTACTATTAATAATAAGTATTAATATAAAGTGGTAACAAATGAAATCCAGCCATCCACTTACTAACTTGACTAAACATAAAGAAATGGCGAAGAACAAACAGATACAAAAATAAAGAGAGTAAAACAAGATTCTAAATCAAGGTTCGCAACCTTGGTCTTGGATATGGATACATATCACTCTCTTTTTTAACTAACTCGCAAATATATGCTTCGCATATTCTATGATAAATCATAGCTGATCTACGATCAGTTTGCTCGTAACACCATCTTTCATTAATATAGTGTTCGCTTCGCTCACATTTTAATGTCATTCTAATTGCTCCGCACATATTTACTATTAATAATAAGTATAAATCAAAACATATAAAATTATGAAAGAAAAAGATTTAATATTAAAAGTAGCAGAAAGATTAGAAATGAATTCTATTCATAACTATAATGATATAGCAGAAATAGTATTAACTTACAGTGAAGGCTGGAAATATGAAGGAGAAGAAATGATTGAATTAATTGATAAGATATTATCTCTTAAAGATGATATAATTAAAAGCTTAAATTCAACAGAAAAAGATTTACCATTCTAATAGACGGAGCCTAACGGCTCCTCTTTTTTACTATTAATAATAGATAATATATTATTAACTTAAATTAAATGCTATGAAACTTACATTCATTGAGTGCAACAATTGTGATAGCCAAAAGGGTATCGTAATGTCTGACACACACGCTAATTGCGTTAGCTGTAATCGTCCTTATTCATTAACAGGAACACCTGTATTCTATCCAATAGATGAGATTATACATTTAGAAGATATGACTACACAAGAGCAAGAAACAACTCCTTCATTAATTGATTGGAGCACTTGCTTTGAAGTGGACAATATAAGAAATAATGATATTTGTGACTGCACAGCTCCTCAAGTAGATGATGATAAAATGTGCATATGCGGTTTACCAATTAGCATAGAACATGATTGGACTAACGATAGCGGATATTCAGATGTATTTAATTAAAACTATAAGAGTGGCTATTTAGCCATTCTTTAACATCTAGAATAGTAACAAATGAAATCCAGCCAGCTATTAACCCTTAAAAATGGCGAAGAACAAACTAAGCACATAAAATATAAAGAATGAACAGTAAGTCGTATCTTGTGTGAGAGCTCATTATTGAGATAACTGTGGGAAGATTGGAGTACCACCATACTCAAGAGACTTACTCTCATTCTTTTTTACTATTACTAATAACACTTAAAATATAAAGAACAGCAAAAAATGTGAGCCCTCATTATTAGGAGAAACCTGATAGTGTGACAAAAAAATTAAAGTGTTAAATGGCCCGCGAAAGAAATGGTTACAGGCAGATAAGTGAACTAGTTATAACACACTGCACAATGCACATTGAGCTGTTCTTTTTTAATAACCCTTAAAATATAAAGAGATGAAAGCACTAGTAACAATACTAAGCATGTTAATATTAAGTTCATGTGGAATTATGAATAATTTAACTGATGAACAATTAACACATAGGAATAAAATAGATTATGAAGTAAATAAACTTTGGAATGAATACCAATACAAAGTAGATAGTTTATACATTGAATACTACAAAAAATAAAGAGAGCGTATAACAGCTCTCTCTTTTTTACTATTAACTATAATATTAACCAAATTATTTAAACATGAGTGAGAAAAGTCAAAACACACTAGTACAGGGAATGTTCATTAGAGAATACATTTCCAAGAAAGGAACGAGCATCTTTAATGTTGCTATCAACACCACTAACCTTATGGAATTTCTTAAAGACAATTACAACAAGGATAGAAATGGTAACCTATGGACAAACATTAAGATTGTTCCTAACAAAGAAACATCAGAAAATGGATTAACGCACACTCCGCTTCTTGACAACTATTACTTCAGAGATGAAGAAGCAACAGTTAAAGAACTTGCTAGAGAATTCTTAACAGAAGAAAAAGAAGAAACAGTTATGGAAGAAGAGATTGATGAACAAATTGCAGAGAAAGAACAAGCAATAGCAGAATCAGATAAACAAGAATCACATCTACCATTTTAATCTAAAGGGGAGCTAACGCTCCCTCTTTTTTTACTATTGAATATAACTAATCAATACCTTTTGCTATGAGAAAAGAAAAATATCAACTATCTTCGCAGTATATGAAAGATTTAAAAAAGCTTTTAAAGACAAGGGAGGCAACACCTTACGACATAGCTCACGCTTCATTTAGAAAGAATAATGCAGATTTAATTATTAAAAATTATAATAAAACAAATCTGATTATTAAATATCTTGATGGAACTTCTCAAAAATTCCAAACATATAGTGAATTTATGAAAATGATTAAAAACCTTGATGATTTATATCCTATAAATAGAAAATATTATATTAAAAGATATTTTAAAGTATTACATAAATTCAAGAAACATAGAAAGAAACTAAGAGAAAGAAGTAAAAACAAAGTAAAAAAAACAAAAAACACCATAGCTAATGTTCTCTGTCCTAATCAGGTTAGAATATTAGCATCACAAATATAAATAAATAGGTCGGGAGTAGATAGTCTGTAGCCTGGTGTACACCATAGTGCAATAAAGATACATAAAGGAAACTGTATCAACTACTCCCTTCCTTTTTACTATTATTTATAATAATCAAATTAAATAACTATGAATGAAATAATATCAATTAACTTTAATGTTAGCAAAACAATAAACATAGGTAATTTTGAAGCAGTAAAAATAAACTATGGAGAAAGCATAACAATAGATCCAACAAAAGATATAGAACAACAAAGAAAAGAATTAATGGAAAACTGTTATGAAATAATTAAAAGGGAGAGCAGTATTTGGCAAAAGATGAGAGCGGTACAACATGTGGGGAGCAATAGATCAACAACTGTTGTGCCATCAAAATCATAGCATGAAACATTATTTGCTTAAAAAACTGATTAATGGCTATAGGTTAGGTCCTGAATATAAGGGGCTTAGCCTAATAGCCACTCCTTTCAAATATGAGAATGAGAATATAGAAGTAAAGTATAGTAAAGAGAAAATGATAATAGACAAAGACACACCACTACTTAAACAACAAATATTCCTAGATAAATTCAGTAGAGATAAGACATACACCCTTTACTATTACCAATGGCAACCACATTTAAATCAAATTAAACTAGAATTATAAAATAGAAGAGGGAGGTTAAGAGCCTCCCATTATTCTTCTATTCAAAACAAGTATTATAAAAACAGTACAAATATATAAAAAAAATTAAAACATGAATGAAAAATTAGAAAATTTAATAAAGGAGCATAAAGACATAATAGCATCATATGATTGTTATTCAGAAAATGAATATGAATATGATGATTATGAAGAAAACTTAAAGACAGAACTAAAAGAAATGGGTAATGAATGGCACATTGATGCAAAAAATATCAATTGGCAGGGACAAACTGGATCATTAGAAACAGACGATATAGATAATGTGATATCTGCAACATTATTTCATGATGGACAATGTAGAACAGAAATATGGAGAGACACAGAGGTTTCTTTCGGTTCTGCACATATACCAGAAGCTCACACAAAAATACTACAAGGCGTGTGTTATCATCACGACTGCCCTACAGGTAGTTGGTTTACAATAACAGGAATAAAAGAAATAAATAACAATACAATAACAGGCGCTCTATCACCAGATACAGGGCCAAGGAACTAATTAACTATGGGAAGATATTATAACGGAGACATTGAGGGTAAATTTTGGTTTGCCCTACAATCAAGTACAGCACCAAGCAGATTTGGTAGAGATTATTACGAGCCAAACTATGTTGATTATTACTTTGATAAAGAAAGTTTGAAAGATATTAGAAAAGAAATCCAAAGTATAAAAAAGACATTAGGTAAATACAAAAAAGCGTTTGATGAATTTTTTAAGGAGAATAATACATACAATGATGAAATGTTAGAAAAATTCTTTAAGAAGAAAAAAATGGACACAAGCAATCTTATGAAAATGCTTGAAGATTATGCTGATTTAGGGTTAGGCAGGAAGATTGAGAAATGCGTTAAGGATAATAACGAATGCTCATTTACAGCCGAACTCTAATGAAATATATTAAGCAAGAAAATAAAAAAGAGCTTATTCAAAAGTATTAGCAATATTAACAACAAAAATGAAAAAACATGGGACAATATTATAAACCAATATCAATAGACAAAATGAACTTTGTGAATTCATGGGACTATGAAAATGGATTGAAACTTATGGAACACAGTTATATAGGAAATAACTTTATAAACACAGTAGAATCTTTACTTGCATCTAACGGTGAGTGGTACAAAAACCGTATTGTATGGGCAGGAGATTATGCTGATAGAGAAACTAATAGTAAAGACAATCTATATACACAAGTTGATGAAAATTCAATAAAACCAGAAGATATGAAGAAAAAAGAAAGTGGTAAATATATAGTAAATCATACCAAAAAAGAATATGTAGATAAAGATTATCTACCTATACATCCAGAAGGATGGCAAGTACATCCATTACCATTATTAACTTGTGAAGGAAATGGTAGAGGAGGTGGAGATTATACTAGAAACAATCGTTACATAGGAAGTTGGGCAAGAAACCAAATCTCAATAGAAAAACAAAAACCTGAAGATTTTAAAGAAATCATTCCTCTTTTTATGATGGAATAAGAATAAATAATATGAAAACAACACAAGAAATTTTAGAACAAAATGGTCTTAACTGGAACGTAGTTAAAAAACCATTAATGTATGCAGGTGAATGTACGCCTGAAGCAAATAATGGATTACATCATACACCATTCTATGGTATAGTAAGAGAAGATACAGGTGAGGTATTTACCACAGTATCAGGAGTTTACGAGCCTACACAAAATTCTACAATTATAGAAACTATGCAAGAAATTGCAGGTGAAAATGATTTAGAAATTATTAAGGCTATACCATTAAATAATGGCAGAAAAGTTGTGGTTCAAATGAAAAAACCTAGAGGACATAGAATTATAATAGGTAATGAGCCTACAGAACAATATGTTTATGCAATTAATGGACATGATGGTAGTTCATCATTAAGGTTTGGCTTTATGAATAAAGTTATATTCTGTCAAAATCAATTTGCATGGTTATCAAGTAATGCACTTTCTGGTTATAGACATACAAAATCTATACAAGAAAAAGTAGAACAATTACCCAAAATACTTAACTTTACAGATCAAGAAGAAAGAATAGCAGACTTACAAAACTTTAGTATGAAATCTGTTAACACTGATCTTATAAATGATTTAGTAGATTGTATTATAAGTACAGATAAACTAATAGAAGAAATACCCACTAGAACAAGAAACATTCGTAATGATCTTGAATCATGTATTGTAAGTGAAGTAAATAGAATTGGATCTACCAAGTGGGGTTTATTTAATGGTGTTACAAGATACACAACACATCAGAAATCATCTCCTAAAAGAGAATATGGTAAACAAGAATCTATATTAACAGGTCTTTGTGGAAAAATGAATGAAAAAGCTTTCAATTTCTTGAAAGAAAATTAATAGTAAATAGGTTGGGGGCTCAATGGTAAAACATCTGCAGAAGGTTCTACTATTCTCCCTTCCTTTACTATTCCTTATAAACTAAAAATAATAATAATATGGCAGTAGATTTAAGATGTCCTAATTGCGGAGACAATTTAGGAAAAGATACAGAAAACCCAAGAAAAGCATATTGCGGAACTTGTGGAGAAGACAATATTGACAATCCAAGAGGATATAAAGAAAATAAATTATGAGTGATAAAACAAAAGTACTTAAAGAAGCACCATTTAATGGTAAAACAGTAGAACAATACTGGACAGATAAAGCAAAAAATTTACTAGTTGGTAGAAAAATAGTTAAAGTAAGATATTTATCTCCAAAAGAAACAGAAGAATCTTTTGGATGGCATAATAGAACAATAGTAATGACGCTTGATAATGGATGTGAAATTATTCCACAAATGGATGATGAAGGAAATGATGCTGGAGTAATATTATGGAGCGATCCATATAAATGGGTAACACATCCTATGTTTCCAAATGAAAAATTTAATAAATCAGAAGTAATACCAGTAATATCATGAAAGAATTAAATGAAAAAATAAACAAAATATTCTTTGAGGAGTTACATAAATCTCAAATGAAAACTATAGATGATAATAATGTTATGAAATTAATAATATTAGATTTTGATAAACAAATTACATATATATATAGGATATCAGACAATCAATTTGATAACAAAGAATATCATAATGGAAGCCCAGCTTTCATAGATGGATCAATTGATGATTTAATAGATAGTTTAGGGCATCGTGCAAACAATTGTCAGTGGATGATCACTAAAAACGAAGTTATTAATAAATAAATTTAACAAATGGATGAAGTAAGTTATTGCTGCGGTTGTAGCTATGAAGAAAGTACAATAACAGATTGTTGTGCAATGGAAATGCACAAAATTCATGAGATATGCCCATCGTGTAATAAACAAGCAGATTGCACTGGGTATATCTGTAATGAATGTGGAAACTGGTTTAAATATCCAGAAGAAATAATAGAATACGTAGAAAGAATGAAAGAAAATGCCATTCTTGATAAATGGGAAGCAGAAAGAGATGAACGTACATAGTTTACTATTATTTTTAGTATATTCGCCTTCCTAAATCAAAACAATAAATCATGGAAATTTATGAAATAGAACAAACTTTACTGGGTAAATTAATTGTTAATTCTCAGTTATTAGATAAATATTCTAATTTATTACATGAAGATTTATTTGAAACCCCTTTTTCTAAATCTGTATATCATGCGATATGTAAATTAAAAGATAAAAATATTCCTATAGACATATTAAGTATAGCTAAAAATATTAAAGGAAAGGATGTAGCCTTAAATTTATCTTTTATGACAGATTTAGCTTTTGATTTTACAGAAGTTATAACATGTATAGGAATATTAACAGAAGAATTTCAGAAAAGAACTTTAAAAGGAATAGTTCATAATGTTCATAATAGACTATCTGATCAAGAAGAATTAGAGCTTATTATAGGAGATTTAAATTCTGAAATGTCTAAATTATCCATAGGTAATCCTGAAGAATTAGGAGATTTAAATACACAAATAAGTAATTTTCTTAAAGATGTTGAATTAAGAATGAATACTAAAGGTTTATTAGGAATCGCATCAGGATTTCAAGAAATAGATAATTTTACAGGAGGATGGCAGTCTACAGATTTAATTATTGTAGGAGGAGCATCATCTATGGGTAAAACAAGCTTTGCTTTAGCTCTTGCTTATAATGCTGCTAAGCATACCAACACACCAACTGTAATATTTTCTTATGAAATGAGTGCTTTACAATTAATAAGAAGATTAGCATCTATGGAATCAGGTATTAGTAATAGACATATTACCAATGGAACTTTGAGTAATGAAGAATTAACTAAAATTCATGATACAATAACTAAAATAGAATCTTTACCTTTATTTATTGATGAAGGTAATATTACATCTTTAGGATATTTAGTACATAGAATTAAAGAATATGTAAAAAATAAAACAGTTAATTTTGTAATGGTAGATTATTTACAATTAGTTACTGTTAAATCTAAATCTCTTAATAGAGAACAAGAAGTAGGTAAAGTAGCTAGAACTCTAAAAAACTTAGCTAAAGAATTAAATATTACCATAATAGCATTAAGTCAATTAAATCGTGGAGTAGGGTTAAGAAACAACAGTAAGCCCACTTTATCAGATTTAAGAGAATCTGGAGAAATTGAACAAGCTGCAGATGTAGTTATATTAATTTATAGACCAGAATATTATGGAATAGAATTTAATGATAATGGAAGTTCTACTAAAGGTACAGCTAATATAATCTTTGCAAAAGGAAGAAATATTGGCGTTGGAGAAATTACATTAAAATTTATAAATGATATAACTAAATTTATTAATAATGAAAAATATACTTAAACTAATTAGCAGATATCCAATTACTTCTGTTATTTTTCTTTCTTTAATAATTCTTTTTGCAATTCCTATATTTTACTCTTTAATGTTAGCAATTATAATAATAATTCCTATCTATTTAATTGTTAAATTGTTTGGTATTAAATAATATTTTATTATTTTTGAAGTACAAACAAAGAAACCATGGGAATTTTCACAATTGCATTATTCGCTGCAATAGGCTATTACATAATACTTTATAAATCCATAGGTAAAAAAAGATTAGCAAAAACACAAATCTTCTGGGATTTACTATTTACAATGGGTATTCCTATATTATTTATAGGAACATTTAGTGGATTAGCAACAGCAGTTATAGCAGGTGTGATATTTTCAATATTCACAGCAATTACTCCTAAAATTTAATGGATAAAAAAAAGAAAAAAAAGAGATCTACCCTAAATGAAATTGTAGCTGAAATAACACATGATTTAGGTTTAAAGAAAAAAGACAAAATACTTATCAGACAGGTATTAACACTTTTATTTAAAGAAATAGCAATAATTCTTATTTTAAAAGGTAAGCCTGTTATGATAAGAAGATTTGTAAAATTTGTTATAGCAGTAAAAATAGCAAAGAAAATTAAAAGAAGTATAGATAAATTAAAAACAAAGAAAAAATGAAGTTAAAAGATTTAAAAAAAGAACTATCATATAAATGGAGAGTACAATCTACAAAGTATGGAAAGGCAACTTGTGTAGCATATATAGATGCTAGAGACGCTCAAGACTTACTAGACGAAGTAGTAGGACCAGAAAACTGGCAAAGTATATTCTACGAAGAAAATGGATTACTATTTTGTAAAATAGGGATATTTGCAGGAGAATGCTGGGTATGGAAGTCAGACACAGGATCAGAGTCTAAAGTAGAGAAAGACAAAGGCCATGTATCAGATGCATTTAAACGCGCATGTGTATCATGGGGTATAGGTAGATTCTTATATAGATTACCAATACAAACTCTACAAACAAAACAATGGAAAGGTAAAGACTATCCATATGCTCCAGAGAAAGATAAGATTATATTTGATGGAGAAACATTGACAAATTATATTAATTGGAAACTTAAAAATAATAAATAATGAAAATATTACCGTTTGACTTAAATGTCACAACAACACAAAGAGCAAAAGGAGAAAAGGTAGAATATATCACTCCAGGAGCTCATGAATGCACAATTACAGGAATAACTACATCTGAACAATTAGAAGATTATAAAGGATCTCCATTTATAGATTATACTGTTACTAGTAATAGTAAAATAGGTAGATGTAGATTTTGGGTTGTAAAACAAACAGATAAACCATCTACACAAGAATGGAAAAAGAAACAACTAAAAGAATTTTTAGTAAATGCAGGAGTTAAAGATTTTACAGATGATAGTAAAGCTATGAATAACGCTATCGGTAAATCTCTAATGATTACATTTATATCAGAAGAATATATAGGTGGTAATAAAGAAACACAAGAACCTGTAATTAGACAAGCTACTAAATATAGATGGTCAGCAAAAATAGGAGGTAAATGTACATATAATCAGAACATGAATCAAGAATTATCTGAAGAAGAAATGTCTGAATTTAGTATGAAACATTCAGAATGGACAAAAGCAAATGATGCGGTAAATGCTAATGTATCATCTCAAAATGATGATTTACCATTCTAAAAAAAAGATAAAAAAAAGAGAGATATACTAGAGAGTATATACTAAAGTAAGAGCTCTAAACGCAGTGATAAACATAGACTAGTACTGACATCTCTCTCTTTTTTATTATCTTTGCAAAATGGATACAATCTTCATAGCAGGGAATGTTCCATCCTCTAAGAACGGAAAGAGATGGACAGGTAAATACCTAATTCATTCCAAGACAGTTATGAGATATATTAAAGAAAGTAAAGAAGACTATTTAGATAATAGAGATAAATTTATAGAAATGATAAAAGGGAAAGATTTACCATTAGATATAAGCTTCAAATTTATCAGAAATAGTAGAAGAAAGTTTGACTATATTAATCCAGCACAGACAGTGCAAGACTTAATGGTAAAGTATGATTATATTCAAGATGATAATTGTGTTTGTATTGTACCACATTTTGATAGATATGAATATGATAAAGAAAAGCCAGGAGTAATAATAAAAGTATTATGACAATAGACGAAGCAATAAATTTAATTGAAAGAGTTTGTATAAGACAAAATATTAAATATGATAATCTTAAATCTAAATCTAGAGAAAGGAATAATGTAATGCAAAGAAGAGCCTTTATGTATTTGCTTAAAAATCATGATATGACATCTTCAGAAATAGGTAAAGTATTTAATAGGGATCACGCAACAGTATTAGCTAATCACATTAAACATGACCAAGATATTGAAATAGGATATAAAGATTATAAAAAAATCTTTAAAAACATCAAAAGAGAATTCATATTTAAAATGCATACCGTTGATAACACAATTCAAACATTGATGGAAATAATAACAGCGGAAAATGCACTAAGACATGACGACCTTATTGACGAAAAAAAAAGAAATGTAAAACTAAAAAAAGAAATACAATATTTAAAAGATCAATTAAATATATTAAATAAATAGAAAATGAAGAGAAAAACAGCAAAAAAAAAGGAAAGTATAAAGATTCATGGAAAAGATTATAAAGTAGATAAGATTATAGCTAATACTATAAATTCTTTAGCAGATGCATTGCATTCACATGAAGTAGCTCTTTTAACATGGGTTCATAAATCTTATCAAAAAAGAAAGACAATATCTAAAGATGGATTTGAAAAAGCTTTACATGATTATGTGATGAGAATACCAGAAGCAGAAAATATTTTAAAAAGAATGAAAGAAGTGGATAAGAAATCAAAAAAATAATTATATTTTTGTATTACTTTCTCGTCCATAGTTTCATGGTACTTTGTTTTTTGATTACACTAGCCTCTCTGATAAGGGGAGGTTGGTGTAACTTTTACTATTAATTATTATGAAAATATTAGAACACAATTTAACACACGACAACTACTATCAAAATACAGATTACGTATCTAATAGTATGTTGAACAACTTAACTGGTAAATCACCAGAATATTTTAGATTCATGATGGATAATCCTCAACCGACTACGCCAGCTATGAGGTTTGGATCAGCATTTCATATGAATGTATTGCAGCCACAAGAATTTAATAATAATTATACTGCATCTCCTAAGTTTGACAAGCGTACTAAACAAGGTAAAGCAGACTATGCAGAATTTGTTAAATCAAATATATTCAAAACTGTTATATCAGAACAAGATTATCATCTTATAGAACAAATGACAGATAAACTAATGAGAGATTCTGATGCTAAAACTCTAATAAATAAAGGCACTAAAGAACGTATCATTGTTTGGAATAATGAAGAATATGATATAGATTGCAAGGGAATGCTTGATATTCATAGAGAAGACTCTGGTATTATAGTAGATCTTAAAACAACACAAGATAGTAGCTATAATGGATTTGCAAGCTCTGTAAGGAAGTTTAGATACTATAAGCAGGCAGCATTCTATTTAGATGCTGTAGGCGCTCAGGAGTTCTATATTGTAGCAATAGAGAAGAATCCTCCATTTAGTATAAATATTATACAAATAGGAGATGAACTATTAGACAAAGGTAGAGAGCTCTATAATAGAGATCTAGAAGTCTATAAATACTGTACCGATAATGATTATTGGCCAGGAGAAGGTTTTGATTATCTTGATAAAGATTCAGAACGAACTATTCACATAATGAATGACGATATATTATGAAAAATTCAGTAATATTTGAAGGAGGTATTGATAAAGTTAGTACCTTAGCAGACGGGAGCCTACGTATTTACATAGGTACTCCCGAATTATCTTTTGACACTATGGTTAATGTATTTAGCCTAGTCAAAAAAACAGGTTACGTATTAATATCAACTAACACTATTAATCAAGATCAGATAGATGCAGTTGAGAAAGCAACAACTAATGCAGAATTTAGTGAAAAAACTCCTAGTCAAAGAATGAGGGGTGTGCTTTATAAAATCTGGGAAAAAACACAACCTAAAACCATGAATGGTAATGGGGAGATGGAATATGTAGATTTTGATTTATTCTACAAAAGACAAATGAATAAAATAATTGATCATTTTAAAACTAAACTAGACTAATGACAATAAAACATTTTGTACACAGAGCTAATCCACAAAAGAAAAGACCAGGAGTGCATTCTAAGAATGCCTCCCGTGGTCAAAATTCTTATAAAAAGAAATATCGTGGACAAGGAAAATAAACATTCTAAATATTATTTTGAGGTAGATAGAAATGGATATATTTCAGATACTACAGGAGATAAAAGAATACCTTCTTATTATATAGGAAAATATCATAAATATGAAGCTAGAAAAGTTATAGAGGATTTTGACTTATCTTATAATATTGGAACTGCAGTAACTTATTTATTAAGAGCAGAGAAGAAACACGACACACCAATAGAGTGTATTAAAAAAGCAATAGCTCATTTAGAATTTGAATTAGAACAATATGAAAGAGAAGATAATTAAAGAAACAATAGAAGAATGTTGTGAATTAGCAACAGTATTAATGCAGTACATAAACAAACCAGGAAAAGATCTTGAAAAAGATATTATTAATGAAATTGCAGATGTTATGGTTTGTTTAGAAGAACTGGCTATACATTATGATATTGAAGAAATACATAAAAAAATTTCAATTAAAAATAAAAAAATAAAATAATGGAATATATAAATACAGTACAACCACTCTTATCAATTTTTATTTCATTAAGCATAGGATTATTTTTTGGTGCTTTTTGGATGTTTTGTCTTATGGCTAAACATGAAAACAAACTAACAAAAGAATTAGATTCAAAAAGTAAACTATTAGATACTTATATAAATACCTACGAAAACGATGATTACGAAGCTTATTAGTAAGAAATTTAAGCATTTAATTCACCTCTTAGGGCTTCATAATAAAAACTGTAAAAGAAGATTTTTCCTAGAAAAAAATACTTATATTTGCCTTATAACTGGCAATAAATTTTCAAGAAAAATCCATGAGTTATTTAGAGTTTTTAAAACGAAGTAAAAATCATATAGATACACGTTGGATCGTTAAATATACTAAAAAGGGATTGATTGAAGAAGTTAAACAAATCTATAAACCTTCTGAATATTATTCTTCCAATTTACATAAAGGTAAAAATGCCAGATCTCTGCATAATAAAAATGCTTTAATTAAAATACTAGAGAATGATAAGGTTATACGAAATAGTTAGTAAACCTAAATGATAAATACTATTATTGTTATATGGCCTTCAAAATTACCATCTAGGAGGTTTGTCTGGGCAAGAAACATTCTTTATTTTTGTTTTTAATTTCATAAAACAACCACATTTTTTACATTGTTTTGTAAAACTAGTTAAATGTTCACATTTAGCACATGTTTGCCATCTTTTATCTATTACTTTTTTATCTGCAAATACTTTCATATAGCTATGTTATAATTAAGTATTCCTTGTAAACCATTTTGTCTACTATAAATAAAAGCTTGAGCCTTTTTGATATTACCTATAAATCCTTTTGAATCATGCCAGTAATCAGTTGCAGACATAGAAGATAAATTTCTTACAGTTATTCCGTTAAGCTCTTCTATGGCCTGTAACTTAGTGGCTTTATTAGTATGATAATGACCTCTATGTACTTCTACATAATCAACATCACTCCACATATTTTTAAATCTTTGAGAAATTATACCAGGAAGATCGTTAGTTTTAGGGCCATCACCATGATCAGATATAATTAAATTGTTACCATAAGGTATTGCTTTCATTAAACAATCATTATTATCAATCTTTATATTTTCATTGTTTTCATAATATAATTGTAGACAATCTCCTAAATGCATAACTGATTCTCTATCATGATTTCCTGGGATTACCATTACATGAACATCTGCTATTTCAGATAATTTATCAATAGCTTTAATCATTAACTTACGTGCTGTTCTATACATGTCTATATGATAAGCACTATTAAATTGTGGGGTTCCTTTAGTTGTTGCTGGTATAGGCCAATCTCCATCAGAATTTAATAAATCGTGTCCTACGATAAAAAGTATCTTATCTATGTAATATCCTTGCGCTCTGTATAAAAGATGATCTATGGCCTTAAAAAGCCGTTTCTCGGCTATATCTAAACTATATTCATCTCCTTTAATGCCAATTTTACCAATATGAAGATCAAATGCTGATATCTCTAAAAGATGTAAATCATTTCTATCATTAGGTCTTTCTCTTTTAATTTTTGAAACTTTTGGAGATAAATTACGTAAGTCTTCAATAAGTTGTTTTTTAATCTGTTTTAAATTAAATTCTGGTTTAATTCTTTTTAACCAAGCTTTTGTTCTATACATGGTAACTGTAATAGGATATTTGTCATTATCAAAACCTGTAACCTCGTAAGTTCCTATATCATATTTTTCTATTTCCCATTCATTTTGATCTACATTACATGCTTCTAATAAATCATCTAGGGATTTAACTCTTGTACAGTTTTCTGCTGTAAGAATAGCACTGTCTTTAGTTTCTTGAAAATTTAAGACTTCTTTCTCTCCAGATTCTATATCAGGATTTTTTTTTCTTAGTCTTCTGGCAACAGTTCTGATTTGTTCATAATTAGTACCAAATTTTTTTGCAGTGTCCGCATATTTACTGCGCATTAAATGTGAATTTTTTAAAAGATATTCTCTGATTTTATCGTTTAAAGACATGTTATTTTTTTAAGTTATTCTTTAATCCCAAAGCCATGTTGGCTTTTGAGTGTTAAATTAATTGCTTTAAGAGTGGTTTTTTTTTGTTTACCATTGATTTTTTTAACAATTTTATCAACTATGTTTTTATTTAAGAAAATTTCTCCTTTATTAGCACCTTTCACTATTATATTTTGAGCAAAATATTTACGACCTTTATAATCTTTAAAAGTCCAGTCAGATAACCAAATAGGTACTGTATACTTGGCTGATTTAGGCACTATTTTTTATTTTATTACTGTGAATGTAGGCCCTAGGTCGCTACATATTGCATAAAAATATACAGTCTTATTTATGTTTTGGAAAGCACTGATTAAACCGTTATCCGCTAAACTCATTGTACTGTTATGTGTAAAATCAAGTGTAAACAATCTAAAAGATAATCCTCCAGATGAGTCTGTTATTGTAGCAGCATCTGCATCATATGTAAGTGTTAAATTTTCTACAGGGTTAAAGCCCCAATGTAAACTAACTGTAGAATCGCTTCCTGTTGTACTATGATGACTTATAATAATATCTTTAATACTTTCTCCTTCATGAAGAGTAAGTATTTTTTCTGCAGTTTTAATTACAGGAATTACTTTACCAAATAAAGTATTAGATTCTATATTTCTTAATAAGCTTGCGTTTTTGAGTGTAGACGGTTTTGTTTCAACTTGAGCTCTTCTTTGTTTAGCGGCTTCGGATAATTTTTGTTCAGTTGTTTTATATGTAGATACTATTGGTGTTTCTATAATTTTTCTATCTACAATAAGTTTAGATCTAGTTTTTGGTGATTTACTATATTTATCTTTTAGTAATCCCACTATATATCTGTAAGAAGTATAAAATTATCTAAAGTTTTTAGATGCTCATAACACTGTATCACTAAGTTTTTATCATCTTCACCTACTGTAGGTGTGAACGATCCTGAAATAGTTGTTACCGCAGAATCGGGATTAGCAATTTTACTAGCTTCATCTTTATATATTCTAACTGAGTAATCAGCATAAAGTGTTTTGTCCCAAGTTATAGTTTCGTCTTCAGCTTCCGTAGATGAATCTACAGCTCTGTGACGAACATCCATCACTCTTACATATGCGTTTGAAATTGTTAAACCTCTAAATGTTTGTTCTCCTGTTAATGCCATAATTATTCTTGTGTTGGGGTAAATTCATTTGTTTCTAACGAAACAGTTCCTTTACCATATTTATTTTCTAGTTTTTTACTAAGATCCCCTTGTTTTTCATCAAGTTTTTTCAAAGTATTTATTAATTCTTCTTTTCTTGCGTTTAAATTTGTGAGACCTACTTCAGTTTCACCAATCATGAGGGTTACGTTAGAGAAATTATTTCTAATCTCTGTAAGTTCCTTTACCTCGTCCTCTGTTAGTTTAATTGTGTTTGTTTTTTCTTTTGCCATAATTATTTAATTTTAATTTAAGGTGCAAATATACAAAATTAATTTCAAATTATTTACTCACCTAATGAACTGAAATCTATTAATGTAGTACTTACAGTTCCTGCGCCTGTTGTTATTGTTACCATAATATCTCCATCATCTCCAGAACCAGTTCCATCTGACATCCATATTTTTGCTTGGCCTTCAGTTGCGGCTACAGGATCAGAACTTTGAGCGGTTATTGTTAAAGGAGTGTGAACTATAGTATCAACATTACTTCCGTCTAAAGTCAAATAAGTAGCTACTCCTCCTGATCCGTTATCTGATTTAAATATTATATCTCCGTCGTTAGTATTGTTTATAAATTGTAAATTACCTGTATAATTGTCTACGTAACCATGTGATCCACTATGGTAAACAAGCATGTCACTATCAGTACCAAACTCAGCTGATATATTATCTACAAACAATAGTGGTCTGTCAACTTGTGTTTTAGCTACACTCCCATCTAAAGTCAAATAAGCTGTAGTACCTCCTGAACCGTCGTCTGACTGAAAGATTATATCTTTATCGTTAGCGGTATTTTGTATTATTACATCACCACCATTATTTTTTATGTAAGAATCTGTACCGTCATGATAAAGTATAAAATCGCCGCTATCCCCCCATTTTGATTTAACATTATCTAAATGTATAATACTTCTAGCGCCACCATTTACAGCTGCAGAACCATCTAAATAGAAATATGTTGCTAAACTTCCATTTCCATCATCTGATTGGAATACGACATCCTTGTCATCAGCATGATTAGCTATGTAAAGATCACCCGTATAGTTAGTCATGTACGAGTGAGTACCGTCGTGGACGAGTCGTAAATCGTTCCCTGCTCCTACAGTGAATTCTACGTTGTCGTTAGCTCTTAAGCGTTTGTCGATAGTTGTATGACCTAACTCACCATCTAAAGTTAAATAAGTCGTTACACCACCAGCACCATCATCAGCTTGAAACAAAACGTCATTATCAGCATGGGTGTTTTTTATAATTAAACTACCTGTTTGAT
>Ga0080013_1001329_pt2 | contig 31867 bp, 37 predicted proteins | sample ETNvirenome_6_85_FD_69236 | JGI IMG/M metagenome (GOLD analysis project Ga0080013, IMG submission 69236) | Marine viral communities from the Pacific Ocean - ETNP_6_85 (SPADES assembly) (version 2) | ecosystem: Environmental > Aquatic > Marine > Oceanic | place: Pacific Ocean | collected 2013-06-19 | reverse complement strand
TTATCTTACCTTTATATTATACCATATGCTTTTATTATTTACACGCATTTGTATTTCTTTTATTTACCAGCCTGTGTTTTCTTCAATAACTTCTACTGCAGGTGCATCGTCTTTGATGAAGTCGTTATACATGTCATTCTCTCTTACCCAATACATGATTGCTTCTGCTACTTCTTCTTCTGCCCAATCCTCACCTTTAAGATACGCATCGTATGTCGTCTCATCAATTGGTAGTTGTTTTATCCTTTCAGGCGTCCAAGCATTGGAGTATCTGAGAGTATCGGCAAAGTCTATTTGTAATGTCTTAGGCATAATGTTTCCTTGTGTGTGTTGTTCTTTATTATTATACCACACGAGGATAGCTGTTACACTTTTACAGGTCGTTTATCGCTGTATCCAGACCTTTGGGCATCTCTTTCTGTAGCCAATAGACGATATCATTAAGACTTCTTCCCGCCTCGTGTTGTCTTTGGCAGAACTGAATGATACGGATGATGGGTCGTCTCTCATCTATGTCTGTATATTCATCGCATATTTCTTCTAACACGTCTATTACTTGAGGTATTGTTGTAATCATTATCGCACCTTTGTCATTGTTTTCTTTGCTTTATCATCAGTCCATTGCATTGCTGTATCATAGACTTCTATATCTGTTAGTTCGTTATGCCATTCACCGGTTTCTTCACTGGCTCTATTCTCTTTCCAGTCGTGTGGTTCGTTAGCAATTCTTTCTTTTGCCTGCTCCGGTGATAGAGCCTCTACATATGTTGATACTTCTATCGTCGTATGGTAGTGTCGTATGGCTTTGACTTCGTATAATGGCATTACTTGCCTCCTATGAGTGGAAACTGTTTGAACTCTTCCAGTATCTCTTCAAAGGTATATCCTTGGCTCTTCTTATGGTGTAGCCATTCTATTCCTCGATGCATCAAGTCGCGTTCTTCAGCTGTATATTTATGTGGTTGGTTAAGGTTCATCTCCAACTTGTATATTAGTTTATTGATGGTATCGATAGAGGTTTTAGAAGCCATCTTCTGTCCTTCACCAGTTTTTTTTGGTGATGTTATAGGGGCATCATAACTAAATGGCCTCTGTCCTACACCACGGCCATCTGTCGCTGTATAAAAGGGTATCCCATTTATGTTAAAAGTTTTAACGACGTTGCTCATAAGTTTATACCTTCTATGTTGAGTGATGTTATGTATGGGTTATTTATCTGTATCTGGCTACAGTCCCATCTTAGATTATCTTTATCACCATATTCTTCTTTCTCTACGTGTGTTTCAATGGTGCTTCGGTCTCTTAGGTTGATGAACTTCATTCGCTTATAGTAGCCGTCTTTTCCTTGACTTACTTCAGCATAGAATATCGGGAACTCTTCACCCTCATTTACGTGATACCTTAGCTTATCACAATTGTATAGATGTAGCCAACCTGAATGATTGACTATTAGTAGTTTGATTGAGGTGTCTGTTACCCATAAGCTTTTCTTATTTGTATTACAGACTTTCAATTCTATACAAGGTTTATAATACCAAGTTGAATAACTCTTTATTTCTACTCCTCCAAATTTACATTCACCATCTGGTTGGTCTTTGCCTCCCGTTGGTTTGAACTCTAATTCTGGTTTGATGATACTCATTATTGCTAAAACTCTCTTCTCTTCTGCTTCGCCAAAGGCAAAGCTGTCCTGCCAATTATACATAGTTTCTCCGATGTTGCCAACGGATATAACTATGCGGCTATTTTAGTTTTTTCCTGATATTATGGAATATTTTTTTGTAAAAATAATAATAACCTGATATGTTAGTGGAATGTTGTTAGTGCTGATGTTACGGGTATGTCGTAATCTTCATTGAAATACCAGTCTTCACCATCTGTTTCCAGCTTATAGACTTCATTCTTTATGATGACTTCAAATGTCTGTTCTATCTCTGGTTCTGAAGGTATTTCTCTTACGATGAGACCAAATGTCTCTTCGTTTCCATTGAAATTGATGGTGACTAAATCTCCTATCTGCATTAGTGAAACTCTGTTACGGGTTGATGTGCTGTTATGTTTATTTCTGGGACTATTAGCTCACCATAGTTTGTATCAACTACATAGCAAGGAAGACTGCCATCTATACCCTGAATAGTTAAGTCTAAAGTGTTGATAATAATACCTTCTCCTAATACGAACTTAATGTCCTGAGAGTTTTGTTTGAATGGGTCTGTAGTATAAACATTCATTAGCATCGTAAATTTTATCATTGCTCCTGGTTCAAATGATAATGCCATAGAATAACCTCATCTTCTCAAGTGTCATATCTTCTCTATTGAGGAGCTGAGTAATAACTTTCTTAGAGTATTTGTTAGTCCCATTCTTCTGATAGTTAGACATACAGTTTTTACAGTATCTCTGTTTCCCATCAGCTTTGGTTCTATCATTGTAGAATTGAGTAATATCTTTAGTTGTATTACATCTACTACAATGTTTCTTTGTCTCTGTTTCTTTTGTCATAATGAACTCCCATATAGTAGAACGTTATTGTAGTTCCAAGAATAATACCTAATAAGAATTCTATCATCTCTATCTCTATCTCTCTATATATTGTTATTATCTAATCTTAGTTAAGTATACCGAACATACTCTAAATGTATAATATTATTTTCTTTTTTATTTATTATTATTTTTTTGGATAAAATATTATACATTAGATAGTTATTGAATATAATATAATATCTAATAATAATTCTATCTAATCTATCTTCTTAAATATTCTATCTATCTTAATATAAATTATCTAATCTAATCTTTTACTTCATTAAGGAATAAGTATAATATGTTTACAGGTTCTAAGAGAAATAATATATCTTCAGTAATACTAATACACATTGAGAATTTATCTGATGCTAATGTTCTGCCAAATAAAAGTTTCATCAAATCTCCGATAAAAGATTTACTCAATTCTGCCAACACAATGTGTCTATTCAAAGAAGATATTTCTCTTAGAACCTTTTTACTTGAGGTAAACTATGGGTCGTAAACCTTCAGTCCCTCCAGTAGAAGTAGAAATTCTTACAGAAGCTGAGATGAGTAGAAGATTAGAAGAGGCTACTAAAAAACTTAGAAGCCACGAAATAAACAAAGCTCTCAGAAATATTGGTCGTCAGGCTGATAGAAACTACTTCACTATAGAACAACACATTCAGGCTAATGGTTCAATTGTCCTGAAAACTAATCTTAAGTGGGATAAGAAGAGAGAATTATACTACATCAATGAGGTTAAAGATGTTTGATATATTTTATGTTGACCCACCTTGGGACTATAACGGCCAGACACAACATCACGGTTCTCCTAAAGGTTCGACTTCATCTAATCATTACAACACCCTCAGTCTTAAAGAACTTCAGGCACTTGACATAGACTTCATATCGAATGATGATTGCTTAATGTTTCTTTGGACTTCTTCTCCCCACCTCAATCAAGCTATTAAGTTGTTAGAATCGTGGGGTTTCAAATATACTACAGTAGGTTTTATTTGGGATAAGCAACGTTCTAATCCAGGTTACTATACGATGAGCCAATGTGAGTTATGCATCATAGGCAAGAAGGGTAAGATACCTCAACCAAGAGGGGCTCGGAACATAAAACAATTTCTTTCAGAAAAAAGAACAACACATTCAACCAAACCGGCTGATGTGCGAAAGAGAATAGAAGCTATGTTTCCTAACCACAATTGGTGTGAGTTATTTGCTCGGCATCAGACACCTGGTTGGAATGCTATTGGTGATAGTTTAGGTGTAAAGGTTGAAGACTTCATCAACAACTATAAGCTTAACCCAATACCATCGCAAAGAAAAAGGAAACGTAAGCAGAATAACTCTTCGAACGTTTCCTATGGTAATACCAATGTTCAACCAAACAATGCACAGAATGCAAACCTCGTTAAACGACGGGTGGTCCCCCGCCATAGCCACCAGTTGAATGAACCTTAGCTTCTTTAGCCTGTTGTTCAGCCAACTCTTCTTTGTAGATTTCATTGAGTAAGTTATAAGCTAAAGCCAATAAGTCTGAGGCTAATTCTTTTCTCTCATTTCTATCGAGTTGTCCGTCTCTTAGGTAAGCAACCATTTTCCATATTATCTTCAACATTTCTGGTGACGTGCTGAATATTGCGTCTTTCCAATTCATTTTTCTTTTTCTCCTGTTTGCACACTGTTAGTGCTGATGCTAAGTTATAGCATTGTATAGTTTCACCATTCTCAAGTAAAACAGCCCAGTTGTTCCAGTATTTACCGTGAACTACTTGGGGCATGCCCTCTCCAAACGTTCTTCTATTCTTTCTAATCTACGGTCGAGCTTATCAACTGCCTTCTCAAGTATTAGTCTATCTTCCCTCATTTCCACGAAAAACTTATCGATGGTTTGTTTTTGAAACTCAAGGAATTTAGAGAATAACCAAAGACAGGTGATAAGGCCGCCGGCAGGACCAGCAAGATATGAAAGTAATTCCATTTCCACCTTATCACCCCTTTGTGTTATTACGCTATATACATGAAACGAACATTGTCAGTAGCTACTGGAGCTGCACCGAATGTAACGATGGTAGCTGAACCATTATCACTAACAACATATTGGTCGGAACCTGTAGCACCTGAAGCAACTTCTTCTACTAACAAACCATTCTTATAAACCATTATACTCTTTCTCCAGTTTGCATCAGCAATTCTGGCAGTAAGGTTAAAAGCGGTGGTCGAACCGTTTGTAGTTATAACTTGACGTCTTGGTTGGAATGCAACCTTAGAGTAGTCAACTGCAGCACCAGCAATTTGTAAAGCACCAACTCCACTATCAGCAATCTTAACACCTGAACCGCCAACTGCAAGAGTTGAACCATCAAGGTTGATTGCCCATGATTGAGCAGCTGCACCATTATAAGCGGTTCCTGTCAAACCATTACCAGCTGAAAGATTATCAAGGTTCGTTCCTAAGTCCTTACCTGAGATTGTCTTAGCTGCTAACTTACTAATAGCAATTGCTGCACTTCCATTGATTTGAGCATCAGAAATACCGAGGTCAGCAACCTTTAACCCACCTGCTGCTTTACTAAGAGTAGAGCCATCAAGCTTAAGGTCAAGTTTATTTGACGAGAACTGCAATCCTGGGTTAGTAGCAAGGTCTACACTAATAACATCAGGGTTACCTGAAGTATCAATAATAATACCATCACCGCCAGAAAAGTTGTCCGGTAGCTGAGCATCAACGTAAGCTTTATTCGCTACATCAGTAGATGCTGAAGGAGTTCCGGCTTGTAAAGTTCCAGAACCGAAGTCGTATGTTTGGGTAAGGTCCATCTTACCCGGGATGACTGCAGCATTCTTAATCTGGTCACCTGAAATTTGTATAGCCATTATATCTCCTGTTGTTTATAGAGGCTGAAAATCTACATATAAAGTATCATTAGATGTAGGAATAAATGTTGTATTGAATGTGGAACTTGACGTCACTGTTATACCATTACCTGTTTGTTGACGTATCCCATTATAATACACAAATATTTTCCCTTCATCAAACTCAACGCTAACTGTAAAGCTCTGATTTGAGCCGTTACATTGATTACTTAGGTCTTCGGTTGAGATGTTTAACAAATTTTTATCGAAAACACTTGGATAGTTTATCTCAGGCATTACTCTCTCCACGTCGCCATTACTTCATTCAAAGTAAACGTTCCTGTGTTGGTCTTTATAAATAAATAAAGACTGTCCAAATCATTATTGAACCAAGCATCGACCTTAAAAACGGCCGCCTTCGATGTTCCCGATATCGCAGATATTAAAGTCGCAGTGGTTGGCTCAATCATAAGCTTCTCCCCTGCTGCATCTTCACTACCTTGGAGGGTAATTTGGGTTGCACCCGCAGCTACCTCACCTTTCAACCTAATCAAACTAAACTGTCCACCCCATTTATTATTGGGCCGTTGCAACGAATCTGTTGTAACGTTGAGCTGGACCTCGTGGACCTTATCAACTGCATACGCATTAGTGAATGCAGCATCAAGGCCAGAGGTCTCCACTCTGTGAATATAACTTCCTACTTTAGCCATTATCTTCTCCTACTTCTATGGCTGTAGAACGATTTCAATAAAACTTATTTACGTCGTCTACTTCCTCCGGCTCTTACCTTACGATGTGCTGTTCTTGCACCACGCTGAACTCTATCCATAGAGCGGTCACCACTGTAAGCACGCTTTCCAGCAGCTTTCTTAGCACCCTTACTCTCATCACGACGAGCCTTATAGGATTGTTTTTTAGTTTTCTTGCTTCCACGCCTGCGCGCCAAGCTCTCATCTAATCGGGCATTATACCCTTGCTTCTTACGTTTTGCCATTTTAGAACCTCCTGTTTTTTTAGTCTTATTGGCTTTAGATATTTCAACCGCCGCCAATTGCTTTTTAGCAGCTGACTTTGATTTAGGTTTTTTAGATAAGGGTTTCCCTCCCTTTTTTGGATAAACTTTGTAACCACCTTTTACTTTCTTAATCATTTCTTTCCTCCTACTTCTTGAAGTTTTCTAAGGTTTTGTCTAAGGACAGCATCTCTTGCTTGCCATTCTTTAGGAACACGAACTGGTCGTCCTCTTATTATTAAGTATGCCGCTCCGTCTTTCCATCCCCCATCAGGTTCAGGCATATTAACGGGTGGTTGATAGTCCATTGAGTATCGCATCCAGTGTGTCCCTGGTGGGACGACGTTCATAGCAGCCAGTGTTCCAGTTACGTCTTGGCCTAATCTACCGGCTGATGTAGCTGCCATCGACCAGGTTAGCCATTGGTAGCAATTGACACCGCTCTCTGTTCTAAACCTGTATTGCACACCTGATGCGCTTTCTTCACCTCTAATATCGAATACCGGTTCACCAGCTCTTTGTTTAGCTGGGTCTTTGATTGCTTCGATATCGCACATCTCCATTACACCACCCCATATATCTGTTCCGTATGCTTGGTCCATATATTTCCATAGGCCTACCTGTTTTGCTGGAACTCTTCGTCCTGCTCTGGCTTTTTGCATCTCTGTCATCAAGTCTATGGTTGGACTGTAGAATATATCTAAGAGGCCATCAACTGTCCGCTTACCGAAACCTTTATCACCAGGATAAAGTGCTTCAGAACCAGGCAAACCGGTCAACTGGTAGCCTTGTAGCGCATAGTCTGCCAAGTTACCAAACATAATAACTTGACCAATGACTGGGTCTCTAAGATAAGTGGCATATGCATCGGTCTCATCGAACTGGCCTAAGTATTCAGACCAGAGTGTTGCTTTACTTGCATCATTCATATAAACCCATTGACCATTTGCATTATGAACATCGCGCTTTAGTATTGCCAACCTAACCAAGTTCTGTTGAGGTGTGCCAGTTAGATACTTTTGCATCGTATCCATCATAGCGTTATCGTAAAATCTACCAGTTTGCCTTCCGGTTCTCATAACTGATAAGGCTGTTTCAGCTGACATACGATACATAAACGAGGTGTATAAAAACATACCAGCAGCTGCTTGTCTGAATAGCAGAGGTATTTTACCGTAGTCTAACACTACATTTCTTGCTAAGTCAGCCGCTATTTCTGGAACCTGGCCTGTCTTCAAAGCTCTATAAAATACTGCCTCTCTCATCGCTTGGTCAGAAGCATTCGCCCAGTGTCCATAGGCTGGTGTCCTTCCTGTCAAAACACCTCCTAAAAACTCTTCCCATATCTTACCACTTATTCTTGGCTTAATGTTAGGGACATATGTTTTAGCGGTTCTGGCTGCAAACTTAATATCATTAACAATAACATCACCCATCTGAAGAGAGGTTGAAGACATACCAGTATTCCATCGCAACCATAACTTATGTGCTTCATTATAAGTGATAGCTTGTCCAGTCTGAGTAGTAAAGAATATTTCATCACCATTTCCAGCACGTATCTGGTTCTTAACATTTCTAAATGGTGTTGCCCCATAGGTGCCTTTCACACCTTGATTGAGGTCTCTTGATATAGCTCTATATCCTATCTCTAATGGAGTGCCTGCTGCTATTTTAGCTGCTTGTCCTGTTACTGTTAGCAAATAATCTGGAGCAGTAACTGAAGCAATCAACGGAGCGGTAATAACGTTTTCTGAATGATATACTATATTGGGAAAATACTTACCAGCTAATTGACCTGATACAATATTTCTTCTTATACCGCGTGAAAGCATACTAAGGTCGGCCATAATACGACCAGGCATTGTTGGTTGTGCTCGTCTCATATCATTGAAGGTAGCAGTTATCTGACTTCTGTTCCCCATTTCTTTCATTGAACCAAAGCCGGCTTGTAGCTCATCAATAAGAGCCAAAGTATCTCTATCTAAGATTGCTCTATTCTGGCCTATCTTCATTACAGAACCTTGAACTTCTCTAAACCAAGATGCTGCATCCAAATAACCTGTTACGATACCAGACTGTTGTAACTGTGTTGTTATAGCTTTACCTTGCATACCTGTAATATCTTGTGTCAATTGCAGCATTGGGCTTCCGTAATCGTCATCTAACATTGACCGTAAGATATAGTCTTCCAAATCTGCTCTACTTGCAAAGTGCGATTGTATGGTTCTTGAACCTGATAAGTCATAATAAAAGTTATCATATGCATCTTTACCCGGCATTGAAGATGGGTTTCGCTTCGGGTCTTTGTAATACTTTGCACCTTTACCTTCAACACCAAGAGGACCTATAAAATCTGCCATTGCTGAAGCTAAGGCTCTATCTGGATAGAGTTGACCATGTTTCAAAGTGTTCTGAACATTAGCAGCTATTAGTGATGCACGTTTTTCTTGCCATCTATCCGTTCCTAATGCCCAGTTTATTTGGTCTTGAAGTTTATTATTGTCTATAAACGGAACATATCTCTCGTGTCTTGATGTTATTGCAATATCATTCCATAGTGTCAACCCCTGTTTATCTAAGATAAACGTTCCACCACGTAGTGAGACCTCTTCAATTGCATCCTTTAGTCTTAGGTCTCTTGCCATATTGAATATCTGTCCGATGAGTTGTTCTTCTAAAGCTGGAGACTTTAAGCCAAACGTTTCTACACTTAGACCGGTTATAGCTTCTTCTTGTCTCATTCTTACGGGTAGTGTATCTAAGAACTCATCCATTCTTGGTAAGCTTAGAAGTTCTGCATTAGTATACTTAGCACTTCCACCTATTTCCCATCCCTTGGTGTATTCAGTATCTTCAACAATACGTTTTCCAGAACCAGGTCTAAGTCCAGGCTCTTCAACTCTTGGTCTTGGTATTGTTGTCAGCTCGCGAGGCGGTATAGCGGGAAGGTCAATTTCTCTTACAACCATATCACCGCGTTGAGCCATCATTTCTTCTAAGATATTTTCAGGAGGACGGTCTGGGTTCCTTTGCATCTCTCTTAAGAAATCATCTTCAATATCATCCATAAACTTACGACTGTCTATTTGAGGAAACTCAGCTTCTATTCTTCTTTGAGCCGGTCCACCTATTTCGAAAAAACCAGGAAGACCATCGCCACCTCTGGTAAATTCTCTTTCGAAATCGCCCACTACTCTTGGCGGTGTAGGAGCACCTTGTTTTGGCATTCTAACTGTTTGAGTTTCTATTCCATAGAACTGGTCAAAAGCTCTATTGAATATGGCCATATCTGTTTCTGTCTTAAGACCAGGACCAAGGAGTTGCTTGAATGTATTGCGTAAGTTTTCTGATGTTTGTGCTGTATTTTGAACATTGGCTCTTTGCTGTCCTCTTGTTCTTGGCCCCAATTGCTCCATAAACGTTTCTCTTACTGTAACGTAATCAGCATCTGGATTAGCTCTCATGTGCACTTCAACTGCATCATCGATATCTTCTAACATTGCTTCTTTTCTAAAGAGCGGGTTAGGCCCATAAGTTTCATCAACACCATTAATGATTTTTCTTGCATCAGTTATAGCATCTAACGGGTCTCCTCCTTTTTGTGCCCACATATACATATAATAATAGACTTGGTCTACATCTGCTGCTCTTGTTATAGCTCCACTATCCAGGTCTAATTCTTTTCTCATACCACGAAAAGCTTCGAATAAACCTCTATCCAATTGCTGAGATGATTGAGCTACACGGTTCGTTATTTCTTTGGCCCAAATAGGTGGTGCTACCTGTCGTTGTGGAAAGATACGTGTTAGCTTATTGTAGTTTTTGCTGACCCCTCTCTTTAGTGCGCTTGCACTTTCTGCAGACCAACCAAAACCTTCTATTACCATTGGAACGTCATCTCTAAAATAGCGACCCACACCTTTCATGGTTTCCATAAACCTTTGACCAGCACCCCACTCAATTCGTCTTGCTTCTGGAACGAATGCTCTCTCAATTCCTGGTCCTACACGTGTGGGTCTAATAATATTTTTAGCACCAAATACTTCTAAAGCTACGGCTTCTGTAATAAACTCACCAACAACCATTACTTCTTCAGGTGTTAGCTTAATAGTATCGGCACCTCCACCCAAACTGAAACGTATCTTATCGCCAAAACCACCTATTCTACCTTTTAGAAACTCCATTCCTTCTTTGTTTAGAATTACTGCACCAGTCTCATCAAACTGTAAAAAGCGTTCTCTTGCGTTTTTTGTTTGTTTTGTAAATGGTGTCCAGTTATCTTTCAAGGTTTGTTTATCTACTATAATACGACCGGTAACTGGGACATAGTCATGAAACATTGAGTTAGCTAATTCTTCTTTAGCCAAGTTTCTATAGGGTGCTCCACCTTCTTGTGCTTGAAGCATTCTATAGTTTGCTATATCCTCGGCAGTTTTTAGCTTTCCTGTTGCTTTTAGTTCCACCAGTGCATTTAGTTCTGCTGCTGCAGCTCTACCTATTTTACCAGCGACTGTATTTCTACCTGCTCTGGTTCCACCGTATTTAGCTAAGGACCTGATAAACTTAACAGCTCCTTCTTGGTCCATTCTTACAACACCAGCTTCTTCTATCAGACCTCTTGGTCCCAATTTGTTTATATTGCTTTCGGTTTTTACACCAGCAGCTACTTCTACTATTTCATCCATACTATCACCGAATGCATCGGCTCTACGCATAGCGAATGTATTAGCATTTACTACTTCATCTACCTCTTGAGCAGTTCTAACTGCCATATAATCTACCACACCTGCTTCTTTAGCTGCAGCTTTAATAGGCGCATCAAGATGTTTTCTTCTGGCTAAAACGTCCCATGTAGTAGAGACTGGCCTTTCCATAAAGACACCAGCTTTTTGTAGTCCTGGGATATTAGTAGCTTTTCCAACACCTTTAGTTACCTTTCCAGGTAGTTGCATATATTTACTTGGATTGATAGGAATAAGAAGTTCTACACCTAAACCACCAATACGAGCTGCTGTTTCCCAATCTTGTGGAACCCAACTAATAGAGGCGACATCATCACCTAATGTTCTCATTGTGGCTATTTCATAAGCTGTGGTTTTCCAGTAGTTATCCCAAGTTCCTTGGTCTGAAAAGTCTGCTGTCTTACCCCAAGCTTCGTCTTCTTTTCTACCTATTTCTTCAACTGGAATAAAACCCCAGTCATCCCAAGCGCTATCATGAATAGGTTCGCCTGTGTATGGATTGACATCAAAAGTCAATGTTTCTTTTACAATGTTTGTAGGAAACCTAACGACACCAGCTAAGTCTCTAACCAGAGCACCAGCCATTGTTTCTGTTATTGCATCTGGTTTTTCTAAGATACCAGTATTATACATAATAGTTCTAAGGCCGGTAACATCAACTTCGTTTGTTAGCAGTCCTCTATGTATTGCATCACCCCAGACTTTGAAAAACATTCCTTCTTGTGGTCTTTCATAATTTCCGGTGATATCGTATTCTCTTCGTTCTTCACTTCTAAATTCATCAGGAAAGTTATTCTGAAGGAAGGACATATAGATACTATCAGCTAACTTGTCCTTTTCTTCTTGTGTTGCTTGCTGGTCTGGAATACCAGTAAATTGAAAGAAATAGTTATCAGCTGTATTTATAGCTTGCCTTTTCTTATCTTCAAAAAACTCTGTATAAACCTTACCATAGGTGACTTCCCAAGTAATATCTGGGTCTTCAAGTAGATTGTGTTGTCTCTTTGCTTCTGCTTGTAGCTCTTCTAAATAACCTTCTCTAACTTTACGTGCTTTTACCATCGCCTCGTTTTCTAAGACCTGAGGTTTAGCAGCTTCCCATAAAGCTTCTATGTTTCCCATTTCTTTTATTTTCTCTGGGTCAGCAGTTAGTGTTGAAGAACCAATAATAGGAGCAGGAGTGCCGAATTCTGAAGCAGCTCTTGGCCTGCGTGGTGTCTGGTTTTCACCAAAAGTTTCGTTATAGGCCATTTTCTCGGCCCATTCATAATCTTTTAAGATACTGGCTCTATCTGACTTTATATCTTCATAGTGTAGATAGTCATCATTCTTGCTCATCTTTGATATGTTGATAAGGAAGTCTATGTTTGCTAAGTCTTCTGCTGAAATACCCCAACTATCTTGAATATCTTGATTGACTTCAGCCATTACTTCTTTTTCGCTTGGATAACCAGCATCGATGAAATCTATCTTAACACTTTCGTATGCTTCTCTTTGTTTATCATCAGCCATTTGTTGAACTGGTCGGTCATACATACCAACACCTTGTTCAAGCTGAAAGCCACCAGGTAGGATAACTTGTAAGTTCTGTAATTCCATCCCTGGTTCCATACCCGGAATAAGAGGTGGAAGTGGAGCAACTTCTTTTTGTTGGGCTTCTGGTTGAATTTCCGCTTGTTGAGGAACAGACTGAAACGTTTCTTGTTGTTTCGCTCCTAAAGCTTTCCTATTGAAAAATCTATCAGCACCGTCTGTGTCCGATGCAAACATCTTGATGTATGTTGCATAGGTATCATCATTCATCCACGCCGGTTGTGCTTGAGGTTGAGGCATATTATTTCCCTGCTGCTTTTATTTTTTTATCGTAGGCTGATTGCGCTTCCCTTTCCATCCCCGGCTTCATCACTATTGAAGCATTAGGTTGTCCATCAGCACCGACATATATGAAATCTGGTCGTCCATCAGGACCATAACCAGATACTTGATAGTTGTAGGATGTAGTATTCAGTAAGTTAGTATTGATAGGGAAAGGTCGCTGTTCTACAGCAACTTCTTCTACAGCAACTTCTTCTTTTACTGGAACCACCGGTTCTGATGCAGCTTTTGCATCTGATGGTTTTACTGCTCCACCTTCGACTGGAGCTGCACCTTTAACTTCTGGTTGTTTCGGCATGTTAACCATTCTTGGGTCCAGTGTAACGTCTCTTGTTACAATAGCTTCCATCATCTTGGTTTGATATTCATTTGGTGGAAGAGCCACATATTTCCCTTCAACTTCACTTCCCATATTTACTATTTCTGAACCTTTGATGAAGTAAGCTGTATCATTTTGTATTACTTTGAAAGTTTGTTCTGGGTTTTTAACTGCTCGTTTATAGACAGATTCAGGTAATGCATCCTCAACTACAAATGAAGGTCCTTCAAAGTCTTCAACTGCAATTTCTGCTTGTGCTCTTTCTTCTTCTTTAGCTTGTGCTGCTGCAGCTTCTTCAATTTCTTTTAAGAACTGGTCTCTTAGTTTGCTACCAGCTGGTGATAGTTCTACACCTGCCATAGCATTTTGTTGTGGAACCATATTATAAGCGTGGAACCATTTTACGATATCGTCTCTTTTTCTTGTGTCTCCACCGGCGATTTCACTGGCGATTTTATAAAACTCTAATGGGTCTTTTATTTGTCCCAAATCTTTTTTCTTATACTGAACGTGCATTTGATAGCCCATATGTTGAGCACTATCTTTAGCTAAGTCTTTTGGCGGACCTTTGATACTTGATGCCATACCATAACCTTCTTGAATAAGACCAAAGTCATGAGCCATTTCTGGATTGCCTTCTAAAAAGCCATCGAATTCCCTTTGCATATCTTTTATCTGACTGATAGGAATAGAAACAGGTTGTCCGTCAGTTCCTGTAATGGTTATAGTTTGTCCAGCTCTTGGACTTCCTTTCATTCTCATTGGGTCGTAGTATTGTCTACCGCGTTGTTGTATGCTTTCCCAACTTTCCATTTCTAATGGTTTAGATGCACCTTCTTCAGCAATATCTAACTGTTCTTGGTATCCACCAAGTTGTCCAACCTTTCTAATAAAGTTAGGGTCAAAAATAAGTTTCTGATATTCTGGCACATCGGCTGTTTGTGTAGCTGGATTGTTTTTTAAGTTTGCATAATATTGTAGAATTGCTGGTGGTCCATTTTTACCTTCAACCTGCACACGGTCTGAGAATAAAATGTATTCGTCTTCAGTAATCTGACCATCATTAGATAACTCATCAACTAAAACACCATAGTCTGGATGTGTTTGAAAAATAGCTACTGCTTGCTTTACTTCTTCAGCAGTTGGAGCCTTTCCTTTTCCAGCCATTTTGTCCATAATTTTAGTTTGAGCTTCACTTAGACCACCGGTAACAGGAGCACCTTCTTGCTTTCTTTTAGTGCTCTTAACTTTACCTGTATTTTCCTGTAGGTCCATATCAAATATATCGTTCCCAGAAGGGACGACGTATATGGCAGAACCATCCTTAGCAGTCTGAGCCCTGTATCCACCAAGGCCATAGTGGTTGTATATCGCAGTCTTTATTTCTGCTTCTTTGGCAGCAAACGAACCAGGAACTCCAGCCTTTACATAAGACTGCTTAATTGTATTCAATGTTGCTTGTGCTTCTGCAACCGATGAACCAGCTCCAGGTTCTTGAACACTAATCTTTCCTATTTCTACTAAAGCGATATTTTTACGTGCTTCGTCTGTTCCAGCCAGTGCTACTCTTGTTTGTATCTCTTCACCAGCACCTGTAATAGCTCTAACAGTTGAAGAGTTAGGTGCATAGTGGCTATCTGCTGCTTTATCAATTGCTATTCGTCTTTGCTGTGCTTGAGCACTTTGTTGAGCTTTAGCTTTCTGAACATCAACATACATTCTAAGTAGAGCCATATCTTCTGTAGCAGATGATGAACCTTTTCTATCGATGTAGTTTGTTAAGTCTCTTTCCATTGCAGTAACATAACGACGCAAGTCTTTAGCTTGAGCTGCCATTAGTTTTCTTTGAGCCGCCTGGTTTTCTACACTCAATTGCGCCTCAGACTGCGCTATAGCAATCATTTGGTTGTAACGTTGATAATGTGTCTGCATATACTGTTGCACATAGTAGTCCGATATTGTCGAACTGTATGGGTTAGTATAAGGACCTGTTTTTGGTGGTGCCATTATTTACCCCCATAGTATGGTATTTGATTACCAGTTGGAGGAACTGTAAATGTTGGTCCTTGTCCCATACCCGGTCCATACCACTTGTTGTAGTATTGCTGATAAGGAGCATAACCAGGTCCATAAAGCTGTTGCATATATTGTTGCTGTATCATATTCTGACGAGCTGCATTTTGTTGCTGAGCATTCATATTCATTTGGCCAGACATTTCTTCGAAAGCTGCCTTTTGTCCCATGCTTGTTGTTACCTGAGCACCGACGTCGGCTGTTCCTGTAATAATAGCCTTTGTCATTTGGTTCTTTCTTAAGTCTCTTTGCTTTTTGAGTTGTTGTATCTCTGCTTCCTGCATCTTCTTCATTTCTAAGTCTGCTGAGGAAATAGCTTTAGATGTTTCGTGCTTACCTTTAAGTTCGCTTTCTTCTTCAAGTAGCATTTGTTTAGCAACCGAACCAGCTCCAATATCTCCAGCGGCTGCCATTTGTCTACGTTCTATAGCTCTTTGCCTGCCGTGGGCTTGGATTGGGTCCATCATTTGTTCGTTCATAACTGAAAGTTCTTGGTCCGTTAGACCTAATGCATTCATATCTTGCATTCGTTCCAGTTCTTCCAACCTTTCTTTATCACTTTCAGTATAAAGAGCAGCAGCATCCATACCGCCACCGATGGCTTTCCCAACGGCGCCAACTCCCATACCAATCGCCATTAATGTAAATGGGTCCATTTTTTTCTCCTATTTGTAAATATTCGTTCTAATAATAACATTCTAAACTAATTCCTGCTCGTCCTAACCAAGTCACTTGCTCATTGCTACATCCCTGAATTCCAATGTAATGGTCTCCAGCTGCTAAAGTGGCTACAAAAGAATAGTTATATTCTCTTACCCCTTCATACATTGGTATAACATTAGCTTCTGGAGCATTGGTATACATCGTTCCGACATTCCCCATTGCTTGAGCATAATGCTTACTACCATTTCTTAATGTTCCATCGACGTCACAAGTTAACACGGTGGAAAAGAATTCTCTTGCAAAAGCACCAGTTTCATCATCAAGCGGATACATTTCCATTGTTATCTGATAGATGACAGTTGCTTGCTTTTCTAAAGTAAAGTTAACATAAGTTCTGGGAATAGGCGTGTTTCCATTAGGCGTTGGATATGTAGCAGTCGGGTCATTCAATAAACCTAATGCCGCGTCTCCTAAGCTTATACCAACTGCACCAATTGTAAACTTAGGAAGTTCTGGTGCACCTTGCACTAAACCAGTTGCAAACTCATGTTGATTTATAGTCGCATTATAAAAACCATTCATTACTTGAGGAGCACCTACCCATCTAAAAGCAGATGAAATATCTACACTGAGCATGTTTCCATTAGTCCAGGTTTTGATAGCATTATTGTTTGCTTCTATTTTATCGCCTTCTATTTTAGAACCAGCTGCAAAAGTATTTGGTATTGTAATCGCCATGTTTTCTCCTAAGGTGTATGACTATTAGTGTGAATAATAGCCGATACTTCAGCTTCACCTATGCAGACAGACATCGATACTCCTCTTGTTGGAGTTCCTAATGTTCCATCGCACGTTTGGTCTTCTAAATAAAGGAATGCATTAGAAGTATTACCATCCATTCTCCAAACTCCGCTTGTGTAGAGTTGAATACCATATAGTGTCATTGCTGTATTTGCTTTTAGTGTTATGCAGCCGCTAACTGAATAAGGTCTTCTAACTCCTCCTGATGTTGCATCATCACCAGTTGCAGAAAACGTGTAACCAGGGTCATCGTCTGATGTTCCTTGAGTTAGTGTGCACATATCAACTACTGAACAATGTGGAAAGAAAGCTGCTGCTTGATAGTTTTTTGTCATACCAGTTGTTGCTGTAGATGGGTCAATAACTGTAGCATAATACATATTTGCAGTAGAAACTGTCTTAAAGTCTGCATCATTATTAGCATTGCTTGTTGTATTTACTTTTGGATAGATAAGGTAACACCACTCGCCAACCCCACTGCCGTTAGTGGAACCATCCGGTCTTGCCACATTAGTAATAAGCTGGGATGCGTGTTGACACAGTAAAGCATCAACACCTGACGGGTTTAGTTGTGGTCTTACCTTAAAAATATTAACTGTCCATTTTATTCTGACGATATCGTTAGTTACTAAACCGATACCATTTGTTCCATCTCCTACTATAAGTTTTGTTCCATAACCTGGAATTGTCGTTGCTAAACCTGAAATATTATGATTGATAGGACTTTCCCTTACTGCATCATTAGCAAAGTTTCCATAGTTTGTAGCTACTGGAATAGGTGTTGTTCCTAACGCAGGTTCGTAATCATTAAACTGTGAGCCTCCCCATTTTACATTTACATTTGCACCAAAGTTTCTTGCATCAATTCCTTCAGTTCTGACATTACCATTGTTAACTTCACCGCTTTGTGTTTCAATGTCTGCATAAATGTCATTAACCCTTGTCGCATTAGTAACACCATTATCAGGCCAGTTCCTACTAAATTTTCCTACTCTTCCCATTATTTTCTCCTATTGATTGCTACTATTTCGCCACCAAAGAAATATAAGACAACTGATGATGCGGAATCTTCAATGAAAGGGTTTAGTCGATAATGAATACTTATTTCACCGTTTCCTTGGGCTACTGGAAAAGTAGCAGAAAGATTGACGTTATTCCAGCCCATAAACTGTGGGCCACTTTCATGAACGATAGAACCATTATACCGTATTTGCCATTGCACGTATTTAGGAGCAACTGGTGCTGTTCCCCCTTTGATATTGAATGTTCTATACTTTGGAATAAAAGTTTTAGTATTATATTCGACTGTAAGCATACCTTCTTCTAAGTCCATACCATCAAGAGCAGCGTTTTTAGCTCTTATCCACATTCCACCGCTTCTAAGGTTAACGCTATCTTTATAACGCAGACCGTAGATTTCGTTTCCTCTTGGGTGGTTAGCAACTGCTGCATTAAAGATAAGGTCTTTACCACATACACTTTCATCAACTGAAACATTATTCTTTGTAAATATTTTTACTAAAGCACCTTGCTGGACTACTGGTTCTGTAATGATAGATTCTTTTAAGTTTTCTCTATCAATGTTATTGTTTATATTGTCTATCCAGTCGTTGATAGCAATGTCTTGTTCTCTACCATTTATGATGGTTTCGTTTTCTATACTTTTTCTATTCCATCTATAAGCCATTATGAGCCCCCTGGTCCAAGACCTTTTCCTCTACCTGTTTGGGTAGGTGTTGAGGTAAATTCTATTGAATAACCGACGATATTAAAGCGATTGTTTGTTTCAACTTGAAAGGCAAAACTACTTGCAAGCTTTATCGGTATTGATATTCTTATTTCTGTTGGCCTATTATCTTGCCATTTAGAACTATCCCATATCGCTCCATACGTTGCAGTTGAAGGACCGGTTACATAGTTTGGTTGGTCTGGATGGTCTGGTATAGACATAGTAAAGTTCTGTTCTTGCACATCTGTTGCATCTATGGTGCCTGAATAGTTGTATTGCACATCTTCAGAATGCCAGCTTCCATCTCTAAAATATTGTATTCCTATCTGTTGCTGACCATATGTGTAAGCGTAGAGATAAATGTATTTTACTTGTTTCTTTTGTGGCCCATAACCAAAGTCGTGCCATTGGCTTCTAAAGGTAGAAGTAGGTGCTGGTCCCGGGTCTATCTTCTTTTCTGCACCATCTGGTCCAACTACAGTTCCCATTTGTCTGGTTGATGAGATAACATATAAACCATTACCTACATTCTCACCAATCTCTTCTGCATTATACTGGTTGGCATTTCCTTTTTTATGACCAAAAATAAAGTTTCCATCGTAATCGACTGTAGCACAGGCAATAGGCCAGCCGTCTCTTAGAGACCAACCACCATTTTGATGAAGCACTAAACCAAGTTGAACTTGATTGTCGCCTTCCCAAGGAATAAAACATTGATATTCTTTTTGTTGAGGCCAGTATTGTGCAATTGCTCTGGCTGCACCACTCCTACTCATCCCTTCAATAATGAAGTCCATACCAGTTGATAGCTTAGTTAGTTTCAATTCATAACCACTAAAGTTACCTTGAATAGCGTAGATACCGTCTTCTGATAAAAATACTATTCCTACACCTGGAACTGCTTGTATTGTTGAATGACTTTTACAACCAACACCTTCAATAAAGGGTGTTATTTGGAAGTTGCCAGGGGTCCCTGTAATAACATCTATAGCTCTTTCTCTGAATACGAACAGGTTATTATAGTAAGAGTATAAACCTGTAACGTCGCCACCCTGGCGGTTCCCTACGTCAAAGTAATTCGTAGCTCCGAAACTATCCATTTGTAATGCATTAGAGTAGTAAAGAGTTGAAGGTTGGTTTTTACCTCCATCAATAAATAAGCAATTGTTAAAAGATGCTGCAAACCTTGGAGCCTGAGATGGCATAACTATAGAAGTTGATGGGTCAGGAGCTAAGTCACCTAACTGGTCGTCTTCTAAGTAATCTACAAAGTCTTCAGTTACATTATCATATATCATTGCAGCAAAGAAAAATGCAGATGCTGAATTGTTTTTGGTTCGATAAATCTTCCTGGCTACAGTTCCTTCTGGTCCGCTTGGAATACCAGTTATTAGAACACCAGTGCGAGACGTTACGTTAACGCCATCTTTAGCAAACTCTGTTGTTGTCCATATTACCTTATCCGACTGCTGACTTATAGGGCTCTCAGAACCATTCTCGTTTATGTATGATACCTTATAGAAATACTCGTTAACGTGGTCTTTATCTTTACTTCCAACACCAGGCCAGTTTTCACTTTGAGGCGAACCTAAACCTGCAACTTCTGGCGACATGTAGTCTTCAGAACTAAAATAAAAATAACCACCTTTTCTGGCTGATGGGTCAGATGCTGGGTTCCGAGGTGAAACAGGTCCTGGTGCTTCAGGCCAACCAACTGGGAATAGTTTATTCTTACCTCTGTATTTTACTATACTATTGTTTCCATTAGCTATTACAACATAGTTACCGTGAGGTTCATAAGTTGTCAAATAGTCTCCAACAGCTGGAGGTTTTCTACCACCTTGAACGAGTTCTGCTTCTTTCTTTGAACCGTTAACTTCGTATATTTCGTTTTCTTGTTCAAACAAAAGACTTTGCTTTGCTCCATTATGGCTTGCCCAACAATAGACACCCCATACCGGACCGTTCTTTGGATAAGGACCAGTTCCTCCAATGAGGTATAGGTTTTCCCCAGTAAAGTATCTTTCAAAACCAAACTCATTATGCCAGCTTTTTGTTTTATCGTCAAATAAAAAATTGACCATTTGGTTGCAGGCATTTTGCGGTGTTGGTCGCCCTTGATACATACCTTTGATATGTGGGACTTCTTTTTTTCCTGATGCTTTCATTGTTTCCCTACGTATGCGTGAGTGTTACAAACGGCTTAGTCCAAACCGGTCCATTACGGTAACCAGCTTTGATGTTTGGTCCTTGCTTAGTCTGTAAATGTTTAGTCTCACATTTTAACAGTTCTCTATCAGCTTTACGACGATAGAATTCGGCTTGAGGGATATTGTTAAATTTCTGAAAAAGTTCTTCACAAGCTCTATAAACAAGATAACGATGTGTATCAGGCGGGCTGAGTGGTGTATCATCATCTATTGTTAGACGTTGTGGTTGTTGAACATAACGAAGTCTGATAGGAAGACCTAAATCATTACCAGTTGTTCCTGCTGGTCTTGGAAATAGTCTTACTCTCCAACATCGTCCTTCATTTTCTGGTGCTCTTGGTAATGACTTAAACCTTTCTAAGTTTGGAACAAATAAAGTATTTGGCCAATCGAAACTGGTATCATCATCCAGTATCTCAATGAAAGGAGCAGCAAAACCAGAACTTGACATTGCATTATTATTATATGTCCACGCTGAAATATCCCTAAACAGCGAATCTGAATATTCTTTACCACCGACGGTAACACTTTTTATTCTCATATAAAGTCTTTTATTTAGGCCACGAAAGTGTGCCAAAGTTGTATCTCGAGTATCAAAACGCAGATTAGCGTTAGCAAGAGTAACCGTATGTGGAATGGGGTCTGATAAAGGACCAGGAACACCATCATACACATAAGCATACTTAAACTCATAATCACCTTGAGGCCAGAAGTCAGAAGCTACACCATAGTCTGTAATGGTAAGGTCTGACTTTAGAGGGGCGAACTCTTTTGCTTGTATTTCACCTATTTTCTCTGGAGCTGTGTCGTAAGCTACCCAATCTGTAGGAGCACCAACCAAGTCTAACTTAAGGTTTAGCTCTTCATCACGACGTCTTGTTAACTGATACATTGCTCTGTAACCAGCTGTTCCATTCTTTATAGGGTTTCTAATATTTATAGCCATTGGATAGTCGCAGTCCATTGGCAAGAAAAGATAACGTTGCATTATCTTACACGTAACTGTAGCGGCATTGGATGATTGCCATCCCATCCACTGGTCATTCCATTGTGGTTGTTGCCTACCACCGACTTGTTTTTCTAAATGTAGTTTTAGTCCATTCAAAGTTATTTGACTAATAATGTATTCACCATTATCATCATTATCTACACAACCCGATATCTGAACATGACATCCTCTATATCTATAAGGAATGCCGGTTCCAGTAAGGTTTATTTCCTTGTTAGGCGCACCTGAAGTAGCAGTTGTAGATAAACCTGTAAATGTCTGGTCAGGTAACGTAAAGTCGTCTAACGTCGCTTGACTAAATGGCCAAGGATGTAAAGACATAAACTCCAAATAAATTTCGTTTATTACTCTATTCACCTGGTTCCGATAAGAGACTATATTGGGGTCATAATCAATAATGGACCCAACCATCTCTCTAAGTTGTGATAGCTTCATAATAACCTCTTAAAAAGAAAGCCCGTTTTTCCTTTACCCCCACGGAGCCGGGAGGCACTGTTCATCAAGGAGCAGCGGAATGCCTAAAAACCGCTGGGTATACTATACCGGGTATACCAGCCGGAAAGAAGTTAAGTTCTTAGAACCATTGTGGCAAGAGACATACAGTTGCAGTAACTGAAGTCGAAGTCGCAACAGTATCAATGGCGATAGCTTGTGGTGTTTCTTCTTGACCAATGGTAAACTTATAAAATTTACCAGTGACGTTTGAAGCTACGAGCCAATCACCTGGGTTGATACCGATGTTACCAGCTTGGTTTTTACCTTCTACAGCTGCTTCACAAATACCACCTACGACGACATCAATAAAATCTGCTGATTGCGGGTCTCCAGCTGCATCAGATACCGAAGTTCCACCAGTAAGAGCAACACCTACGATGTTGGTTCCCTTTGTGGCTGCACTTTTGATAACTTGCATTACTGCTTCTCCACCAGCAAGATTTGCGTAATCGATAGAGACGAGGTCTCCAGCGGCAATTGTTAGTGTTGTAGCTGCTACTACGGATGGTGCTACTTGAAACCTTTCTATCTTTCTTCTGTTGGATGCTGTAATAGTTTCAGCACCTACGGAAGGAGATTGATTGAGTTCATCTACACCATATAACTTTTGAATAAGTGAGCTTGTTGACATAATATCCTCCTATTAAGCTTGAGCGTTACAGATAAGACCTTGAGAAGCCAAGTGCTGAGCATAAAGCTGACACCTAACATAAATCTTAGCACTGCGTGCGCAGTAACCAGAAATAGTCTCGAAGTCTGACATTTTGAAGTTAGCGTCTGTATCCATTGCAAGTCGTAGATAGTCAGTATTTAATGCATAACCAGAAACTGCCTGAGTTGAAGGAGCAGCGGCTCCAGCAGGAAGGAATGGGTCAACATACATCTGAGCACCGTGGAATGCAAGGGCCAAACGTCCACCATCTAAAGTATCTTCACCGATGAAACGTTCGTTTGCATAAAGAAGTCCTTTGTAAAGTGAATACATCTCGGCTGAGGCAAGGATAAGGTCCGGAGCTCCAGCGTTCGGTGTTCTATTTTGACACTGAATGTATAAGTCAGTTAAGTTAGTAATACCAGTTCCAGCACCACCACCAAAACCTGCAGCACATTGCACTACTTGGTTCTGAAAGTCGTTAGGGAAAGCAGCTTTAGAGATACCACCAACGCTGTTGGTCTGGGCGCCGAATGCTTCGTGCTCCAAGAAACCATTAGCAAGGGTTGCACCTTGAAGGGTATTAAGTTCAGTAAGAACGGTTGATGTTCCTGCAATAACCTGCTTTTCAAACTCACGTTGAAGCATTCCCATTACGGACTTCATACGAGCTTCAGCGATTGATACGATAGCGCGTTCACCTTTATTGGAAAGTTCTTCCTTTTCGGTGATAACGATAGGAGCAACAAAGTCGCACCATTCGAAGTTTGCGTTACGTAGCGAATCTGCTACAGCAAGGTTTACTGGTTCATAACCGGTGCTCAATTGTGTAATAGAGCTGTGGTCTGCTAAGATTAGTGGAACAGAAAGTTTTTGTCCACCGTCGAATAAGTCAATTTGTCCTTTCTTCTTCAATTGTGAAAGAAGAGGCGTCGCCTTGAAAAGGTTATCTACCTCCTCGTCCAACAATATACGTAGAGTTGAGGACAGTATCGCATTTGATATAGCCATTATAAATTTCCTCTTGTTATTTTGCTATTGTTTAGATTTGATTTTACACTTTGGAGTATCCTGTCGGGTTCCAGAGGTTGTCCTTTCGTAGTGCGACGTAAGGGCCTGTCTATAATATGTATTATGTTTTTCACTTTTTACCCTCTTTTTGTGCTTGGACCCATTTGTATAGGTCATAGCTTGAGAGGCCTTTCGGCGGCTTATTGCCGGTAATAGTGTTTCCGGCACTGACCTTAAGTCCATAACTACGTGCAGCATCTTTGTATCGCTTATTTTCTGCTTCAAGGGCTTTCGCCTTCTCCGTCTTAGCTTTACCTTTCACTATGTAGTATGCATTTTGTAGGTCTAAATTTTGATTTCCTTTAAGTAATGTAACTATATCACTCTTATACTCAACGTAATCTGGATGTTTTGAGGTCCAGTCATCTAACTTTGCTTTACGTTGTTGAAGGTGATATTCTTCTTGCATTGGCTTTATCATATCCTGCATTCGTTTAGCTACCTCTTCTTCAATACGCTTATTAAAGCTTTCTGTATCGTAAGGGTCTAAGGTAGTTTCACGGCTGGCAACTTCTTGTAAGTTATCCATATGTTGCTGGTTCTGATGAAAAGCCTGCATCTGGGATTGTAAGTCTTTTCTTTGAGAAGCTAACTCTTGAGTTTTCTTTGTATAACTCTTTCTGATGTTAGCTAATATCTTTTGAGCATCCTCTGGCAGACCCTGAATAACTTGATTGTAGTTGATACCTTTATGGTCACCATCTGGTAGTTCCACATTGGCGATATCGTCCAAGCTAATAGTTTCTGTATTGGCTGCTTTATTTACGGCTTGGGGTATTCCTTCCGCTTCAGCATTTGCTTGATTTAGCGCTTTACCGATATTATCTGTAATAGCTTTGGTGCTAAAGTCAAAGTCTTTATTGGCATTATTTTCTGATGATTGCAGTTCTGTGCTTTCATCAGAAGTCCCAGTTCCTGGGGTGTTTCCGATTTCTTCACTCATTATAGTCCTCCTATGACATTCTTGAGAGTATTAGTTCGTCCTCTTCCATTCCTGGAGGGGACACTGGTGCAGGGACATCAACTTCTACCACTTCTTCTACTTCTACAGTAGCTTCTTGCGGCTTGGCGAGGTATGCTCTGAATGCATTATCTTTAGATAGAGCATCAAGTTTTCCGGCTGCTTCTTTGAGAGAACGGTCATCTTCGAGGTCGCCTAAAGCGAATACGTCATCCCATCCATAATCAGATGCTGCAGCCATTATCATTGAAAGAGGACGAGTAACGCTTTCAGGAATAGGACCATCTTCAATTGGTTGGTCAAAACCTTCTACATCTTCAAGTCCTGGAAAGAACTTAAGGACTTTGTTAATGCCTCGTGTTAACACGTTTAGTGCTTCTTTACTGTAATCACCTATTGGGCTTATCTCTTCAAAAAGCTGACCTTCCATTTCATCTGCTAAAATAGCATCTTCTTCCATTCCTGGCGGAGGTGCGATAGGTTCTTGTAGGTTGATAAACTCTTCAGTTATATCTACTTCTTTTAATTGTGCCATTTATTTTCCCTCCTCAGGAGTATTGTCACGCTTAATGAGACTTTTCTTTGTGAGAGCCCCACTATCTTTCATTTGTTGTTCTGTAAATACTTCAGCACCAGCAAGGCCTCTACCTTCTTCGGTATTACCGTGTTTCTCTACTGCTTCGTTATACTTAACTATTGTTCGTTCGTGTTGTTCCAAACGTTTTGTTTCTTTATCCATAACATAGTCTGTGTGACTATGCCAGTTTGATGCATCATAAGCATCACCATAAGGTATCAACCCTTTTGCTTTTGCTTTTTGTCGCATATCCGCATCAGAATATACAACACACCCAAGGCCTCGGTTATAGGTTCCATTGACCCCATACTTACCTGTGCTTTCCCAACTGGAATGTCGGGCTATAGTAGCAAACTTTTGCCAAAGCTCGCCTCCACAACTGCAGCGGTTTTCCTTCGGAAAGGCTTCCCGTTCTGCGAATGTTAGTAGTTCTTCATGAACATACTCACACTCCTTACATTTGAATTCATAAAATGGCATATGTTATTTGTCTCCTTTAGACACTTCTTGCCCCCGGCATAGATAGATTAGCCGGCCCTATAGGGGCTTGTAGTTGAGCCGACGTTTGAACCGTTTCCTGAGCGTTCGGTGGTATTTCCACTGCTGCCCCTTCTCCCATAGGAATATTAGCCGCAGCTTGTGATTGCTGTGCCTGTATTGCTTGTTGTGTCTCCTGCACGATATAGTCAGGCAAGCCTAAACTATTTACAAGCTCCTTTAGAAGGGTGTCAGGTGGAACACCTAAACTCTGGAGTAACGGAATTGATTGTATAAATTCTCTTTTTCTAACTGTTTCACTAATAGGTGTTGATGCTTGGTCGATAGCATACACATAAAACTCTTCAGATAAATCATCTGGTGTAATAACCATAGGTTCGTTATCTACTTGAATAAGGTCTCTAATATTATCCTCATCAATGTAAAGTCCTAAGATACTGATGTAGCACTTGGCTATTTCTTCTATTACCCAGTCTCTTTCTCTTGCAAGTCTTCCAATCTCTGTAGATGTGTAAGCAGCCAGAGCAGCGATTTCCGTCGCTGATGCTCGTGTGGCTTCGCCTCGAGTAAAAGGCGCCAGTATAGAGCCTTGGTCTTTGTCATCTTGCACCATCCTATAGTAAGCTTCCATTTCTGAAGGCATTGGGTTATGGGGAATAGGTTTGATTATTCCATCCATATTATCCTCATCTATCTCAATGAACAAGCCATCGATACCTGATACTACTTGTGCCATTTGGTCTTCATCCAGACTACCGGCTTTTACAAGGTATTGACGAGCACACTTTCTAACTGCATTAGCTTGAAAGGTTCTAATAAGATTGATTTCAAATAGTTGGTCATAAACTCTGGCCATAGCTGAATAACCTATCATTGGTTTGTCAGGAAGCCTATTAAAGAACACCGGAACTATTGGCACTATTGGTTCATTATTATTGTTTCTAAAAGGTATTCTCGTCTTATCTAAGAACTTTTCTCCACCCATCCAGTTAGGTGTCCAGAAGTAGAGCATATCGTTTTGAAAGTCATAGAACTCACATATTTCAATGTAGCGGAACATATCACTACCATCACCAGCTACCATATCTGGAGACTTCTCTTGTTTGTCTTCCATAAACTTATCAAAGTATTGCTTATAAGATATACCATTGAAGTCTTTATTACCAAACCGCTCTTTAGCCTGAAGGAGTGGCATATAATAAACATGACCGACATAGCGGCTTTCTTTCCAACGGGTAGCATCTCTATCTACGATTACCTGCCAAGGAGGAACTGCAACACTATCAACTCTGTCGTATACATTATCTGCTTCTCTTGGAAAGAGCTTCATATAACTATTAGGATAAATAAGAGCAAGACGTGAGGCATCCTCAATTGGAGAACGTTGTTTGATAAGGAAGTCATTAGCCAATGCTTGTGCTTTCTTAATATCGCCAGTTCCCTTCAAGCCGTTCTTAACAACAACCCCTGGGTTCTTGGTGAATAACGAGCTTATGTAACTCTCAATAAAGCCATAGCCATCAGCGGTTTGCACTGTTATCTGTGAAGGGTCCATTCTCTCACCACTCCAAAAGCGGCATTCATAAACTCTCTTATATCGATACATATCGTTTTTCTGGTCATCCCAGTAACGTTTGTGCCCTTGGACGATAGCTGCTAACACACGTGCATTTAGGTCAAACTTACCCATAAGTTACTCCTGCTGGACGAAAAGGCAAAGGGCCAAACTTCCTTATCTTTCTGGCTTTTGCTTTTTTCTTAAATTCTTCAATAAGTTCCCGCTTCACTTGAAAGAAACTGGGAGCTGGTTTTACTTTAGCCATCCATAAGGCTAAGCATGTAGCCATTGTAAGGTCATCATGGCTACCTTTTAGTGCTGCATTAGGAACACCGTTATCACCTGTCTCAATCACACGCAACTCACTCCATAGATATTTACTAACCGTCGATATGTCACCCTCACAAATGAGGTCACGTAGATGGTCATAAATAGCTATCTTGTTGTGTTTGTTTGTTCTCCAATATTTTCCCTTATCATCTTTCCAGATGTTCTTTAGTTTCCATTCTCGTAATCGTGAGATAATAACCTCCCCTACACCGTTCTGCTCTACTATTGTCCAGGGTTCGTTGAACTCAAAGTATTTCTCAAATACTACATCAGCAAAATTGTGAGGTAAAATGTTATTACAACGATAGTGATAAACCGGCTGGTTCGTAGTTCTACTTACCACAGTTATCGTTGAGTAATCGCCACCAGCGCCTGATGCTACGTCTACACCCATAGAGTATACATCATCCATTCTTGGCTCTCCGGCGACGTAATGGTCAGGACCTCTTCCTGTATCAATACGGTCCAACCGGTCTATCACATCTGTTGGGAACCATAAGTTTGAGTTGCTGAGGAATGCTTCATCTACGGTAGATGGAAACTCCTTACGAAACTTCTCTAAACCTATACTGTTCACCTTAGTTCTTCTCCAATACATCTGACCTTTGGTAAGATTGAAGTTGGTCATCATCTCTTCTTCTAATGCGTCCAGGTCTGGGACTGAAGCTTGGTGGAAACGGCTCTTCGCCGTGTAGTTCTTATGTTTATACCAAGGGAAGAAACAAAGCGACCAACCGTTCTTACCAGCATCTGTAATCAATTGATGATACTTATCACCTGGCACATTGGGAGTTGTCTCTATCACTATCTGTCCGTCTCCTACAGAGGCCACAACGTTTGCTAAGAGTTCTTCTTGGTCGTCGAAAAAGGCGAACTCTGAAATGTGAGCGGAGTTGAAGGTGAAGCTTCGAGTTGCTCCAGCTTTACCGCCGGCTGTGAAACTTCGAAGGCTGGCTTTTGTGTCAGCAAATTGCAAGGTGCGGTTACTTGACTTGCTAAGCTTGCGCTGGAGTGGTCTTGGGAGCTTAAGGTAGAATTGCTTGTCCATTGAATGTAAGTGGTCGGCACTATCTCGTGTGTATGATATGATTGCGTGAGTGGTTGGCTCGCCGCTTGTGTATTGCTTCCACAAGAAGTAGGCTCGGACGAGGGTGCTGCATCCAATTTGTCGAGCCTTGAGGACAATAATTTTGTTAGTTGTTGTAAGTTCATCGAGTAATTCCTCTTGTTCATCGTTAAGGGTGAAGGGCACCATCTTGTTGGTTTTCTTGTCAAGTATATGTAGAAACTTAAAGAAGATACGTGGGTCGCTCCTTAGTTTCTGCATCAATGTTCCTGACACTTTACTCAACGTCAGACCCGCCTATAACACGAAGAATATCTTCCATGCTACCGTCACTACCGAACTCTTGTCTATATTTTACAAGAACTTGACATAGTTCCATAAAGGTTCTGGGTGATGCTTTCCAGTCATCAAGGTCATTGGCCTTCACGGCTAACAACATGACTGATGTAATAATCTGTTCAAGGTCACCGTCGTGGATGGCCTTCTTAAGTTTTGCCTGATATGTTGTAGATTTCTTTTTCATAGTTTTTTTATGTTCATCGTCTGATAATAGCATTTACTTCCTCGGGATGTTTTTCCTCTATTATATCTCTCATCTTTTTCAGTGCCTTCTTTCGACGTTTCCAGATTGTTGATATAGCAACGCCTTGATTGGCGGCAATTTCCTTGTATCCTTTACCTTCAACATCGTATTCCCACACAGCGGACTGAAGAACGGGAGTAAGGGAGTTCCAGGCCACCAACGCGGCTTCGGTAAGGGTTTGACGGGTTTTACATGCGGTTTGTTGGTCCTCATCTTGCAAGCCCACCTTGTTTATGAGCCACTCCAGTTTGCCCATGTCCATTATAATATGTTTCCGATAGAAAGGGTCCATATCTGTAAGTATAACTCACGTTTTTTTCTGGGTGTATTTTTTTCATAGGCTCATTTTTCTGGGTGTGCAAATCACTGTGCCTCGTCAGAGCAAAAGCTAAGCTGGCTATAGGGCCCCTATCCAACTCTAAACATCTAACCTCGACACTGTATCTGTCTCTATACTATATATCATCCTCCTCTGATGTTTACAATAAAATAATATTATTTATTTCGTGTAATCTCTCCTTTGACCTGTTATAATATATTATATAGTATCACACTTAAACACAAAGGCAGACCATATGACATACCATTACCATACATAACAACAGATACCTCTATCTCCATTACACCTATATCATCCTATATCTCTCCTTACCATCCCACCAGAACCAACCTCCTAAACCTAAAGCCTATCCCTATCCTACCTCCTATCTACCCCCCGACAAAGGGGATAAAAGGAGAGGGCTAAGGGTGTAACGGGTGAAACAAGGGTGTTACGGTTGTCAGACCAAAACAAAGGGCGTTTCACAGAGTAACACGGCGTTTCGGTTGTTACGGTTAGTCAAGGGTCAAGGGCTGAGGGCTCGATGACAGCGGGACACGGGGGATACGGGTGATAGGGGTCCATCGGTTTTACTCGGGGTTTATCGGGTCGGGGGTCGGCTAAGTGAGTGTCCCATAGTAGAGACTGGCGATAACATCGGGTTAAAGCCAGGTTCGGCTTTGTGAACGATGCCAACGCGGGTGTGAAAGCTTATTACATATCCATCAGCGAACAGGTCTGGTTCAGCGAGAGACACGCTAATCTGACCAAGCGCATCGTGCTCGGCGTCAAGACCGGGTTGAGATGGATAGATGTTGTAGTATAGTTCATATGCCTTATCCATTGCTTCCTCTTCTGAAGATGCTTTGATACGATAGGTTGTCTCATCTGAGTAGCAGTATGTTTGATAGTAGTTCATTGTTTTCTCCTTGTAGTATTATTATATCTTGCTTGCCTGTGTGTTACACTTATTTTATCCACAACGGTCCCCAGTCTGATGGGTGATAGCGATAGCATACACCATCTCTAATAATAACTGTTACCCAGTCTTGACAAGACTTTCTATCGAAACCTGTTTTACCTTTAGACCATACACCTGATGCATTCTGAAACACATAACCGTCAGCGTCAGTTGGTTTACGCGGCTCAAGATAGAGGGCCGTGGGCCCGCCATTGACTTGAACGGCATCACCCGGGATGAGTGTATCTGTTGTTTTCATCATGCCACCTCCTCTTCTACCTGTGTTCTGAGGTCGATGTATTCTTCTGATGGTAGTTCAGTATCTATCCGCACTTGGAAGTCTGCTACATCACACCAGTCTTTGAGTTGTTGTAGGTCTTTCATAGCCGCACCAATGTCGTCATAGACCTGAGGATGCATGATAGGGCCATCACAGGAATGGTTGTCTAAGATATAGTAGTTCATTATTATCTCCTTTGATAATGCTAATGTTATTGTGTTCTGCCTGAACTGTAAGTTTTTATCTTACCTTTATATTATACCATATGCTTTTATTATTTACACGCATTTGTATTTCTTTTATTTACCAGCCTGTGTTTTCTCATCGTATTCCAGACTATCGGCATGTCGTTCCTCGATAAGGTAAACGGCTTCCTCACAGCGATATCGTATTTCTGTAGTAATGTAATACATCAGGTCGTCTTTATCGATGTGTTGTAGTTCTGGGTCAGTGAGTAGGTCATGAACTGATTGAAGTATTTGGCTGTTGAATTGTTGTGTTTTGTTGTTTTGTTTTGACATGTTATTGCTCCTTATTGGTTACAATAATATTATAACATGCCTTTATTATACTTGCACGTGCGCAACATTTAGATATTTTACAGGTCGTTTATCGCTGTATCCAGACCTTTGGGCATCTCTTTCTGTAGCCAATAGACGATATCATTAAGACTTCTTCCCGCCTCGTGTTGTCTTTGACAGAAC